>Ga0255334_1000017_pt1 | contig 266396 bp, 246 predicted proteins | sample EtOH5_35cm_T3_12_FD_202080 | JGI IMG/M metagenome (GOLD analysis project Ga0255334, IMG submission 202080) | Sandy soil microbial communities from University of British Columbia, Vancouver, Canada - EtOH5_35cm_T3_129 | ecosystem: Engineered > Artificial ecosystem > Sand microcosm >... | reverse complement strand
AGAACATTCGTCGATTTCTTCTACCCCCACGTCGATCCGAGCGGCGCTATGCCCGTACAGTTCGAGCCTCCAAGACCCGGTATCCCATCAAAAAAATGCCGCTCAGGCTTAACTGAGCGGCATTGCCTCTAGGGGCTCGTTCTTGCCCTCCTCGTCCCCGGCCATGGCAGCCATGGCGAACTGCTCCACCACTGCGCTGCACCAGCAGCGCACGGTCACCACGGGGAGGCCCGGGGTGACACGATGGCATGTTGCGGAAACATGCAAACTGGTCGCCTGGCCCCGGCCTTGTGAAGACTCAAAATCCGCCGTCCAGCCCACCCAGGCTTCGTCCACACGGCCCGTCAGTGGCCAGGCAGCCATGAACGCCCAGCCCCCTTGCACCGCGCATGCATGAAGTGCTGCCCTAATTGTCCTGGCGCCGGATCAACTGCCGCCCCATAGGCGTGATGGCCATTTCACCGCCCGCATTCTTGCTGATGAGCCCCCACTCCAGCAGCCGCCCGGACAGGTGCTCCCTGAGCGCGCCATCCTGGGTGATGACCTCACCCATCTCCAGCCGTTTGAGAACATCGATCTCGTCCACCGTGGGGTCGAAATGCGCTGCGTGGTAGGTGTTCGTCATGGTCGATCTCCGGGTAGCAGTTGCAGTTGCGCATGCAACTGACGCCACCAGATTAGACCGACGGCCTGCGCAACGCAAGCGCCCGCCCAAAGAACCTGCCGCCCGTGTCGGCGATGATCGGCAGTGTCGGCCCATTCTTTACGCCGTTGCTGCGCTGTTCACCTTTCAATTGCTGGGAGAAAAAGCCCTGGTCCGTATCCTGGGTCGGCCCCTGCCCGGCGCCCTGACGGGCACGCTGCTGTTGCTGGGTACCATGCTGCACTGGGTCGCGTGGCGCGTGGCCTGCTGCAGCACATGATGCGGCTCTTCATCCGGCCATCGTGGGCGTCATGCTGCACTTTGAGCGCATCGCCCGGGAATGGCTGCCATCTCTGTTTGTGCCGTGCGTTCAGTGGCTGCGCGCCTCATGACGCCGACAAGTCACCCTTGGCCATGCCCAGCAGCCACCGCGCAAACGCCGCCAGCACCGGGGGTTGGGCCTGTGCGGGGCTGACGAGATAGTAGGCGCGCTCGCCGCGCAGTGGGTGCGCGCAGGCCACCACCAGTTCGCCACTGGCCAGCTCGGCCTCGATGAGCAAAGGCGGAATCAGCGCCACACCCATGCCGTGCGTGGCGGCCACGGCCAGCATGGAGAACAACTCGTAACGCGGCCCGTCCAGCGCGTGCGGCGCGTCCACACCCATCGCATCAAACCACTGCCGCCAGCCATAGGGGCGGGTGCTTTGCTGCAGCAGGGGCAGCGCGGTCAGCGCCTGGGCCGTCATGGGCTGGTAGGCGCGACCCCGCCCTCGCGGCGCACTGGATTCGAGCAGGCGCGGGCTGCATACGGGCACCACCTCCTCGTGCATGAGGAACTGCGCCTGCACGCCCGGCCAGTTGGCCACCTGCTCGGCCGTGCCGGCATACAGCGCGGCGTCGAAGGTGGTGTCGGCAAACAGAAAAGGGCGCGTCTGGGTTTCGATGTGCACCACGATGTCGGGGTGTTGCTGGGCCAGTTGCGGCAGGCGCGGGATGAGCCAACGCGTGGCAAAGGTGGGCACCGCCGCCAGCGTAAGCGTGCCGCCCTCGCCCTGGTGGGCCATCACGTCGAGAGTGTCGCGCTCCAGCCCCTGCAGCCAGCGCGCCACCTGGCGGCCATAGTGCGCACCCGCAGGCGTCAGCACCACGCCGTGGCGCGTGCGCCTGAACAGCTGCACGCCCAGAAACGCTTCCAGCGCCTGGATCTGGCGCGACACCGCGCTTTGCGTGAGCGACAGCTCCTGCGCTGCGCGCGTGTAGCTCTCGTGCCGGGCGGCGACTTCAAAACAGGCCAGGGCCTGGGTCGATGGAATATTGCGGCGCATGCTTGGCTCGAACTCGTTACCGGTCCTCCACCCAGGAAAACCCACGCAACGAGTATTCCATACATTCCTGAAACGCATTTCTGGATGAAAAGAAGTCGCTTGCGGGCCCTGCGTGGCATGCCTACGATACCCCCACGCAACGACGCCATGCGCATCCCGCATGACGTCAACCCGCACCTTCCTTGATTCCTTGACCCACCGACCGGAGACACAACCATGGCCCACGCCGCTTTCCAATGGGATGACCCCTTCCTGCTCGACCAGCAACTGACCGACGACGAGCGCGCCATCCGCGACGCGGCCGCAGCCTATTGCCAGGACAAGCTGGCACCGCGCGTGCTGGAAGCCTTCCGCCACGAGAAGATGGACACCACCATCTTCCGCGAGATGGGCGAGTTGGGCCTGCTCGGCCCCACCATCCCCACGCAGTACGGCGGCGCCGGCCTGAACTACGTGAGCTATGGCCTGGTGGCGCGCGAGATCGAGCGCGTGGACTCGGGCTACCGCTCCATGGCCAGCGTGCAAAGCTCGCTGGTGATGGTGCCTATCAACGAATTCGGCACCGAAGCGCAAAAACAAAAATACCTGCCCAAGCTGGCCAGTGGTGAATTCATCGGCTGCTTCGGCCTGACCGAGCCCGACCACGGTTCCGACCCCGGCAGCATGGCCACCCGCGCGTACAAGACCGCAGGCGGCTACAAGCTCAAGGGCAGCAAGATGTGGATCACCAACAGCCCGGTGGCCGACGTGTTCGTGGTCTGGGCCAAAGAGGTGAGCGAAGGCGGCACCGTGGGCCCCATCCGCGGCTTCGTTCTGGACAAGGGCATGAAGGGCCTCACCGCCCCCGCCATCCACGGCAAGGTGGGCCTGCGCGCCTCGGTCACCGGCGAAATCGTGATGGACGACGTGTTCGTGCCCGAAGAAAACGCCTTCCCTGAAGTGCAGGGCTTGAAGGGCCCCTTCACCTGCCTGAACAGCGCGCGCTTCGGCATCGCCTGGGGCGCCCTGGGTGCAGCCGAATATTGCTGGCACACCGCCCGCCAGTACACGCTGGACCGCAAGCAGTTTGGCCGGCCCCTGGCCGCCAACCAGCTCATCCAGAAAAAGCTGGCTGACATGCAGACCGAAATCACGCTGGGCCTGCAAGCCTGCCTGCGCGTGGGCCGCATGAAGGACGAGCACCAGAACGTGGTGGAGATCACCTCGCTGATCAAGCGCAACAGCTGCGGCAAGTCGCTGGACATCGCCCGCATGGCCCGCGACATGATGGGCGGCAACGGCATCAGCGACGAATTCGGTGTGGCCCGCCACCTGGTGAACCTGGAAGTGGTCAACACCTACGAAGGCACGCACGATGTGCACGCGCTGATTTTGGGCCGTGCGCAGACCGGCATTGCTGCCTTCGCCAACTGAGCGTTTCCAGCCCGGCGCAAAAACACCGCACTTGCGGTGTTTTTGCCGTCTGGCGCTTTACCACCAAGCGCTGGCAGCTATTAATTTCATAGTAAGTGACCGTCATGACCACAATCCCCTCCCCCACTGGCGCACTGGCAGGCATCAAGGTGCTCGACCTCTCCCGCGTGCTCGCAGGCCCCTGGTGCACCCAGATGCTGGCCGACCTGGGGGCCGATGTGGTCAAGGTCGAACGCCCCGGTTTGGGCGACGACACGCGCCAGTGGGGACCGCCCTTCCTGAGGGACGCCGATGGCAACGACACGAACCAGGCCAGCTACTTCACGGCCTGCAACCGCAACAAGCGCTCAGTCACCATCGACATGGCCACGCCCGAGGGCCAGGCGCTCATCAAGCAGATGGCGCAGCAGGCCGACATCGTGGTGGAGAACTTCAAGGTCGGCGGCCTCCAGCAATATGGCCTTGACCATGAGAGCCTGCGCGCGCTCAACCCGCGCCTCATCTACTGCTCGGTCACCGGCTTCGGGCAAAGCGGGCCGTATGCCGAACGCGCCGGCTACGACCTCATGGTGCAGGCCATGACCGGCATGATGAGCATCACCGGCCGGGCCGATGGCGAGCCCGGCGGCGGCCCGCTGCGCGTGGGCGTGGCGGTGATCGACCTGTTCACCGGCATCTACGCCAGCAACGCCATCCTGGCCGCGCTGCATGTGCGCGACAACGCCACCAACGGCACCGGCCAGGGCCAGCACATCGACATGGCGCTGCTGGATGTGGGCATGGCCGTGCTGGCCAACCAGGCGTCGGGTTTCCTCGCCACCGGCGAGGCACCCGGCCGCATGGGCAACAGCCACCCGAGTCTGGCGCCCTACCAGGACTTCCCCACGCAGGACGGCAACATGCTGCTGGCCATTGGCAACGACGGGCAGTTCCAGCGCTTTTGCGCCGCTGCCGGCCAGCCCCAGTGGGCCGCGGACGCCCGTTTTGCCACCAACACGCTGCGCGTGCAGCACCGCGCCGAACTCATCCCCGCCATGGAGGCCGTGACCCGCACGCGCACCACGGCCGCGTGGATTGCGCTGCTCGAAGACAAGGCCGTGCCCTGCGGCCCCGTCAACACCATTGCACAGGCGTTCGACGACGCGCAGGTGAAGGCCCGTGGCCTGGCAGTGACGCTGCCGCGCTGGAAAGACGGCGAAGCCGGCGACGGCGTGGCGCAGATCACCGGCGTGGCCAGCCCGCTGCGCCTGTCCAGCAACCCGCCCGTGCTGCGCAACGCGCCGCCCGCGCTGGGCCAGCACACCGACGAGGTGCTGGGCGAGATGGGGCTGGATGCGGCGCGCATCGCGGCGCTGCGGGCCAGCAGGGTGCTGTAACCAAAACGGCAGCCCCACGCCGCGTCCCCTGAACAGCCTTGCCGCTTACCGGCAAGGCTGTTTTGCTTGCAGACGCAGATCAGTTCAGCCACCAGCGCTTGGCGGAAAAGCGCGGACAGCTATCAATTTGATAAAATTCAGCCCCCGCGTACAAGGCCACGCCCACACCCGCGGGCTCAAAAGACGCGTACAAAACCCAATGCGTCTCCATAATGGCTGCGCAAGTCGCTGCGGCGCGGCGCGCCGCAGGCCGGTTGATCGAGACGACCGGCCCGGCTGAACGGGCGCCCCATGGCACCGCACCGGTTTGGCATGGCCCAGTCACTTTCCCTGCCACCGCGGTGGTTTGCGAAACCCAACAAGGACCCTCCCGTGAAGCTCAGCCTGAAGCTACCCCTCGCCTTTACCGTGTCATTGCTGCTCCTGTTCGCAGCGGCCCTGTTCGGCATCAACCGGCTCAACCAGGCGCTGGAAACCTACGAAACCACCGTGGCCCAGAGCTTCGAGCACGAAAGACTGGCATCGAGCATGCTGAACGACTTCAAGGTGCAGGTGCAGGAGTGGAAAAACGTGCTGCTGCGCGGCAAGGAACCGGCCCAGCTCGCGCGCTACTGGGCCGCCTTTGAAAAGCAGGAAAAATCCATCAACGAACAGGCGCAAAAGCTGCTGACCGCACAGCCCGCTGGGGAGGCACGCGAGCGCGTAGCGAAGTTCGTCCAGGCCCACGAACGCATGGGCGCGGCCTACCGCAAGGGTTTGGAGGCGTTCAAGGCGGCTGACCATGACCCTGGTGCCGGCGACAAGGCCGTGGCGGGCATGGACCGCGAACCCGCGCAATTGCTGGGCCAGGCGGTCGAACTGATCGCCAAGGCCAGCAGCGAAGTGGCCGCACGCGCAGCGGCCACCGCGCAGCGCGCCACCACCATCAGCCTGGTGGTGATGCTGGCGGTGTGCGCCCTGGGCATTGCGGGCGCCGTTGCCTTCAGCCGCACGGTGGTGAAACCGCTGAACAACGCGGTGCGCGTGTCGCAAGCCGTCGCCAGCGGCGACCTCACGGTGGCCACCGAGGTGCGCGGCAAGGACGAGATTGCCCAACTGCTCAACGCGCTGCACGGCATGCAGACGAGCCTGTCGCGCGTGGTGAGCAACGTGCGCAACAACGCCAACAGCGTGGCCACCGCCAGCGCCGAAATCGCACAGGGCAACAACGATCTCTCGGCCCGCACCGAGCAGCAGGCCAGTGCGCTGGAAGAAACCTCGGCCTCGATGGAAGAGCTCAACTCCACCGTGCAGGCCAACGCCGATAACGCCCGCCAGGCCAACCAGCTGGCCGTGAGTGCATCCACCGTGGCTGCACAGGGCGGCCACGTGGTGGCGGAAGTCGTCAGCACCATGCAGCGCATCAACGAAAGCTCGCGCAAGATTTCCGACATCGTCGGCGTGATCGACGGCATCGCGTTCCAGACCAATATCCTGGCGCTCAATGCGGCCGTGGAAGCTGCCCGTGCCGGCGAGCAGGGCCGGGGTTTTGCCGTGGTAGCCAGCGAGGTGCGCAGCCTGGCCCAACGCTCGGCCGAAGCAGCAAAAGAGATCAAGGGACTGATCGACACCAGCGTAGAGCGCGTGGAGCAGGGCACCGCCCTGGTGGACAAGGCGGGCGCCACCATGACCGAGGTGGTTGCCTCCATTCGCCGCGTGACCGATATCGTCGGCGAGATCAGCGCCGCCAGCGGCGAGCAGAGTGCAGGCGTGGCCCAGGTGGGCGACGCCATCACCGAGATGGACCAGGCCACGCAGCAGAACGCAGCCCTGGTGGAACAAAGCGCCGCAGCGGCCGACAGCCTGAAGGTGCAGGCGCAGCAACTGGTGGAGGCCGTGGCCGTGTTCCGCCTGTCGCCCGGTGCGGACCAACCAGACGACCACGCTCAGCCGTTACACCAGCGGCGTGCGCCGCAGCTGGCTGCAGGGTGATGCCAAAGCTGGGTGGGTCCGATGCATGGTTTCAAGCAAAATACGGCGATAGCGCTTGTCAAATAAGCGCCAATAGCTATTATTTCAATAGCGTTCGCACTCCCCGGCACTCCGTCAGTGCAACCGCCCGAACCCCGCTTCGGCCCAGGCCATGGCGCGGGCGGGGGTGAGCTGAAAGCTGGGCGGCACCGGCACCCGCGCCAGCGCTTCGCCCAAGGCGTTGTGCGCGCTCAGCGTGGCGGTGGCGCCCTCCTCGTCGGGCACGATGGCCAGGGCCACGCGCAGGCGCTCCCCATTCACGGTGATGGTGACGTTCTTGTTGAGCTGCGCATGCAGCTGCTGCTCGTGGCGGCGCAGCACCTCGCTGGCTGTCTTGACCAGCGTATTGAAGGCCGATGCATCCAGCGGCTTGGGGTTTTTCTTGTCGCGGCCCATGGTCCACGGCCCCACCAGCGCGGGCTCGGCCTCGCCCTGCAGCGTCATCGACACCGCCCAGCCATCGTCATCCTCGTTCTTGATGACCCGCGCCGTCCAGCGCTCGTCGCTCCACAGGCGCGGTTCCTGGATGGGGGTGGGGGTTTCGTCGTGGAGGTCGGTCATGGGGCGGTGCAATGCGGGAAAAGGCGCAGAGCATACGCGCAGACCACTATGGCCCGCGCTTGCCGTCAGCTCGCCACGGTAAACCGCTTTTGCACATGGCGCGGTGTTTCCAGCTCGTCGGCAATGGCCACCGCCAGGTCCGCCACGCTGATACTGCCGGGTTGTTCGCCGTTCATCAGCGGCGCCTCGTCGCCCAGGCGGTACTGGCCGGTGCGTTCGCCGGGCTGCAGCAGGATGGGGGGCGAGAGGAAGGTCCAGTCCAGCGAATTTTCGGTGCGCATCCAGTTGAGGGCCTCGCGGGCGGCCAGGGCGCCCTGCTTCCACTCGGCAGGAAACTGGGGCGTGTCCACCAGTTGCACGCCGGGCGCCACGAACAGGCTGCCCGCACCGCCCACCATGAGAAAGCGGCGCACACCAGCCGCTTTGGTGCCGTCGATGATGGCGCGGGTGCCTTTGAGGAACTCGTCGTGGATGTCGGGGTTGCTCCAGCCAGGGTTGTAGGCGCTCACCACGGCATCGTGCCCGGCGGCGGCTTGGGCTACCTGCGCGGCATCCTGGGCATCGCCGGCCACCACCGTGAGGCCTTCATGGGCGGTGAGCTTGGCGGGGTTGCGGGCCAGCACAGTGACGCGGTGGCCGCGTTGCAGCAGTTCATGGAGTACGGCCGAGCCGACAAAGCCGGTGGCACCGATCAGGGCGATGTTCATGACGGGTCCTCATTCATCAAAAGTGGCGATGGGGTGAGAATAAGAGCTTGTCAAAGTGAGCGGTAGATGGCTAAAAACACCTACTCTTTGAAGTCCAGCTTCACAATCTACCCAAAACCACGCCCCCATGGAAGACCTCAAACGCATGGCCGTGTTCACCGCCGTGGTGCAGCATGGCTCGATGAGCGGCGCCGCACGCGCCCTGGGCATGAGCACCTCGGCGGTGAGCCAGCAGGTGCGCAAGCTCGAAAGCGATGGCGGCGTGACGCTGCTGCACCGCTCCACGCGCAAGCTGGCGTTGACCGAAGCGGGCCAGCGTTACCACGCCCGCTGTGCTGCCATGTGTGCAGCCGCCGATCAGGCGCGGGCCGAGCTGGCGGCATCGCGCGACGCGCCCAGTGGCGAGCTGCGGCTGTCGGCCACCGTGGGCTTTGCGCGCCACATTGCGCCCGCCCTGGGCGAGTTGCTGGCCGCTTTTCCGGCGCTGCGCCTGCGGCTGCTGGTGGATGACTCGCCCATCGACCTCATCAATGCCCGCATCGACCTGGCTGTGCGCTTTGGGCGCCTGCAGGATTCGAGCTGGGCGGCGCGGCGGCTGTGCGGCATGCAGTGGGTTCTGGCGGCATCGCCGGGCTGGGTGGCGGCGCATGGACTGCCGCGTGACCCGGACGCGCTGCTCACCCACAGCTGGCTGGGCTTTGCGCGCGAAGGCGGCGGCCTGCTGATCGACCTGCGCAGCCCCACGGGGGAGCCCAGGGCATTGCGGGTGGAGCCCCGCATCGCCAGCAACAACCAGCTGTCGATCCAGCAGATGTGCGAGGCGGGGCTGGGCCTGGCGCTGGTGGGCAGCATGGATGCGCACGACGCATTGCAGGCAGGCCGGCTGGTGCGGCTGCTGCCCGAATGGTCGTTCGGCACACTCGATATCTGGGCCGTGACGCCGCAGCGCGACGCGCAGCCCGCCAAGGTGCGGCAGGCCATTGCCGCATTGCACCATTACCTGCGCCAGGTGCCCGGCGTGCAAGACTAAAACTTGTGGCCGACTTTCCACGCTGCATACGAGCGTCTGCTTCTAAAATTTGTAAAAGCGCGTATCCGCGCCAAGGACATCCTCATGAAAACCGTACAACGAGATATCGAAGAGCGCACCCACCTCACGGGCAACAACCAATTCGAACTTTTGCTTTTTCGCCTGGGCGCCGACAGCGCGCTGGGCCAATCCGAGCTGTTTGGCATCAACGTCTTCAAGATCCGTGAAATCGTTGCCATGCCCAGCATCACCCCCATTGCCGGTGCTTCTGCATATTCGCTGGGCGTGGTCAACCTGCGCGGGCAGATCATTCCGGTGCTGGACCTGCCGGCCATCGTGGGCTGCAAGCCCAAGACGGGGCTGAACATCATGCTGGTGACCGAATATGCGCGCACCACCCAGGCGTTTGCCGTGGAGTCGGTGGAAGACATCGTGCGGCTCGACTGGAAACAGGTGCTGTCCGCCGAGGCCAGCGGCACATCCGGCAAGCTGGTGACCAGCATTGCGCGCCTGGATGGCAATACCGATGGCTCGCGGCTGGCGCAGGTGCTGGATGTCGAGGCCATCCTGCAGCTCGTGTCCCCACCCGAGGGCGACCAGGTCGATGCCCAGAAGGTGGGCCCCCGGCTGGTGATGAAACCCGGCACCATCATCCTTGCGGCCGACGATTCCTTTGTGGCCCGCTCGCTCATCGAGCAGGAGCTGCAGTTGCTGCATGCGCCCTTCGAGATGGTCAAGTCGGGACAGGAAGCCTGGGACCGGCTCAATGCCCTGGTCGCCCAGGCCGCCGCCGAAGGCAAAACCGTGCTGGACAAGGTGGCGGTGGTGCTGACCGACCTGGAAATGCCCGAGATGGACGGCTTCACGCTCACGCGGCACATCAAGCAGGATGCGCGCTTTCAGGGACTGCCGGTGATCATCCACTCGTCGCTATCGGGCTCGGCCAACGAACACCATGTGCGCAGTGTCGGCGCGGACGGCTATGTGGCCAAGTTTGTGGCAGAAGACCTGGCCGACGCCATCCGGCGCGTGCTGCCCGCATAGCCGGGGGAGGGGGGGGTGGCGAAAGGCCATGTTTTGGCAAGAAGTCCTGGTCAGCGACTTGTCCCGGATGTCCCGCCCCATCCGTTCGGGCTGAACCTGCCGAAGCCAGGGCGCTCCTTGCAAACAGCCCTTGGACAAGCCTGTCCCGAGCCTCCCGAAGGGCTCAGGGCGAACGGGGTTCAAGATATGTCACCAATCAGGCAAAAAGTGCATTAAGCCCTTATCAGCAAAGCGCGAGTAGCTATAAAAATAATAGCTTTTCCGGCATCTCTGCGGCGTGCCGGCGCAATCGCCAGGGTTTTGCACCGCGATACAGGCAGACGCCCCATCCCGCACCGTGGCGCCGGCAACGGCCACCGCGCGGGGCAAGGTCAACCAAGTGGCGTCGTCAGGCGTCTAATGGACAGATGCCACAGGCCCGCCAAGTTGTAACACCCCGCCCAGCGCGCTTTTCAAGGGCTTTACGCAGAGAGCGGAACGCCTGCTGCAGCGCCAGAGTCTGACCACCATGACACACCAACTTGCCCGCATTGTTTCCGCCGTTGCGCTTGCCGCGCTGGCCACGGGCTGCGCCGTGGTTCCTGGCGACCCATACGACCCTTACTACACGCCCCAGCCGTCGGGCTACGGGGTGTATGAACAGCCCGCCTATATCTACGGCAGCCCTGCTCCCGTGTACGGCTATCCGGTGGCGCCGCAACCCGGCTATTACGGGCGCCGGTACGACGACCGCAATGACTGGCGTGAACGCGAGCGTGCCCAGCGCGAGCGGGAGGCGCATCGCGAGCGCGAAGCCCTGCGTGACCGGGAAGCCCGGCGCGATCGCGATGCCCGCCAGGCCAATGAAGCTCGCCGCGAGCAGGACGCCCGCCAGGACCGCGAGCGCGATCAGGCCCGTGACCAGGCCCGTGACCAGGCCCGTGATCAAGCCCGCCGTGAACAGGCCCAGCGGGATCAGGGCAACCGTGATCAGGCCCGCCGTCCGCACCGTGATGATGACCGCCGCCAGCCGGGCGACAACACGCGACCGAACCGCCCGGACCGCCCGGACCGCCCGGACCGTCCCGACCAGCCCCGCGGGAGAAGCGACGCTTGGCGCGGCCAGGGCGGCTAAGGCTACGCTGGGCAAGTCCTGAACGCCAAAATGGAGTCCTTGTAAATCAGCGATTTGCGATGGCTCCATGCGCAATCCAGGTACTTGTTCCGCATTACCCTCAGAGCGTCAACGCGCTCCAAGAACGCTCTCAAGGAAAACCCCATGCCCCTCGTGCGCAATTGCCTGGCCGCCGGTGCGGCGCTGCTGTGTCTCGCCGTACAGGCCCAAGTGCTGCGCTGTACCGATGCGCGCACCGGGCAGGTCACCTACACCGACGGCACCTGCGCGGGTGCCGCATCGGTGCGCGAGGTCGAGCCCCGCAAGACACCGCAGGAAATCCGGCTGGAGCGTGAGCAGGCCGCCGAGGCACTGGCGCGCAAACAGCAGCAGCAACAGGCCGAAGCGGCCGCCCGGCAAATCGACGACGACCGCGATGCCCAGCGGGAGCGCGACCTCGCGGCGCGCGCCACTCGCCCGGCAGCGCGACCGCAGGACTATGCACGGTCAGCCGAGTGCGCCCGGTCGCGCCGCAACCTCGATGTCGTCATCAGCAGCGCTGGCGGCACCTATGACCAGAACCTGCGCGTCGAAACCGCGCAGCGCCAGGTCGACCTGGACTGCCTGGGCCCCGAGGCCTATGCCGAGGTGGAAAAAGCCCGCGCGGCCAGGCAGGAGACACCCCCTTCGGTGGTGGTGGTTCCACCGCGCCACCCGGTTTACACCCGGCCCGCCCCACCGCCGCCACCGCGCAGAATCACGCAGTGCAACGTGTTTCGCTGCTACGACAGCCAGGGCAACAGCTACCCGCGCTGACAGCGCGGTGGTTGTGGATCAGGCGCGCAAACCCTGCGCCACGGTGGGGTAGCGCAGTCGCAGGCCCAGTTCGCCCAGCAGCCGCTGGTTGTCGAGCCGGCGTGATTCGCTCATGAAGCTCAGCAGCATCACCGGCAGCGCGTCCTGCGCCGTGCTGCGCGGCACCCTGGGCGGGCGTGGCAGGCCATACAGGTCGGCGGCCAGATCGAAATAGTCGCCCATCTTCATCTCGCTGCTGTCGCTGGCGTTGTAAACCCGCTGCGGCCTGCCACGCCACAGCGCCGCCAGGCAGGCGCGCGCCAGGTCATCCGCATGGATGTGGTTGGTGTAAACGTCGTCTTGCGCCATCAGCACGGGGGTGCCCTTGCGCAGGCGCGCCTCGGGGGTTCCGCCTGCGCGGTCGGGCGCGTAGATGCCCGGAATGCGCAGGATGCTGGCGCGCACGCCGGCACGCCCCAGGTGGCGCACGGCGCGCTCGGCATCCACGCGGCGCTGGGCCCGGGGCGTGCCGGGCGCCACGGTGCGGGTTTCGGCCACCCGGGCGCCCGCGCAGTCGCCATACACCCCGCTGGTCGAGGCATACACCAACGAGAGGGGCAGGCTGCGCAGCCGCAAGGCCCGTGCAAGGGCCACGGTGCGGGGGTCGCGCCACCAGGCGGTACCGCCGCCACCTTCCCCCGGTGGCGGTGCCAGGTGCACCACGCGCGTGGCCAGGCCCGACAGCCGGCGCAGCGTGGCGGCGTGGTCCAGATTGCCCACCAGCGCAGTGACCCCCTGCGCGCGCAGGCTGCCCACGCGCTCGGCCTGCGAGGTAAGTGCCAGCACACGCAGGCGCTGCGCCCCCGGGCCGGCGAGCAGGCTGCGCGCCACGCGCTGGCCCACATCGCCATAGCCCACGATCAGCAGGCGCTCGCGCCGAAACCGGGAGGGCAGCGCGCCCAGTCCGCTGGCCAGGGCCACGGTGCTCATTGGGCGACCTGCCATGAACGGGCCCGGCGCGCGCCGTGGCTCCGGTGTGCCGCAGACGTGCAGGGCAGCCACCCACGGCAGCAGGCCTTTGCGCTGCTAAGGATGACCTGCATAACCCTCGCGCGTCGGTGGCAGTGCGGATCGGGATGGGCCGCAAGGCGTCTTTTCTTGCCAATAGTCGGGCTATTGGCAAGAAAAGCAACGCAGCGGATCGCCCGAGGCCGCGCTGCCACAGACCGCAGGGAGTTATGCGGGCCATCCTTAAGGGGGTGATCAGGTTCTGAAGGCAAAATCGGGGCCATTCGCATGAAGACAGCTTGAAGAATAGTCCAAGGATACCCAGAACATGACCAGCGCCGAGACTGCCAACGCAGCGTTCCAGATCACCGTGCAACCCAGCGGCCGTGCATTCAGCGCCAATGCGGACGAAGCCATCCTGGCCGCTGCCATCCGCAGCGGCGTGGGCCTGCCCTATGGCTGCAAGGACGGCGCCTGCGGATCGTGCAAATGCAAGAAGCTCAGCGGCGCCGTGCACCACGGCGCGCACCAGTCCAAGGCCCTGACGGCCGACGAGGAAGCCGCTGGCTTCGTGCTGACCTGCTGCGCCCATCCCCTGACCGACGTGGTGCTCGAATCGCGCCAGGTCACTGACGAAAGCGCCTACCCCATCAAGAAGATGCCGGTGCGCGTGGCCACGCTGGAGAAGAAATCGCACGACGTGATGCAGGTGCGCCTGCAACTGCCCGCGGCGGACACCTTCCGCTACCACGCGGGCCAATACATCGAGTTCATCTTGCGCGATGGCGCACGCCGCGCCTATTCCATGGCCAACGCACCCCACACGCAAGCCGAGGCGCCGGGGCTGGAGCTGCACATCCGCCACATGCCGGGCGGCAAATTCACCGACCATGTGTTCGGCGACCTGAAGGAAAAGGAAATCCTGCGCGTCGAAGGCCCGTTTGGCAGCTTCTTTCTGCGCGAAGACTCGGACAAGCCCATCGTGCTGGTGGCGTCGGGCACGGGGTTTGCGCCCATCAAGGCGCTGATCGAGCACATGCAGTTCAAGGGCACCACACGCCCCACCACGCTGTACTGGGGTGGCCGCCGGCCGGGCGACTTGTACCTGCACGACTGGATGCTGGCGCGCGCCGCGCAAATGCCGCAGCTCACCTATGTGCCCGTGGTGTCCGATGCCCTGCCCGAAGACGGCTGGACGGGCCGCACCGGCTTCGTGCACCAGGCCGTTCTGCAGGATTTTTCCGACCTCTCGGGCCACCAGGTCTATGCCTGTGGCGCCCCCATCGTGGTGGATTCGGCACGCGCCGCCTACAGTGCCGAGCGCGGCCTGCCGCCCGACGAGTTCTTTGCCGACTCCTTCACCTCCGAGGCCGACAAGCACGGCTGAAGCCTTCAAGCTTCTGGCGGATTCAGGGGAATTGCTCCATGTTTTGCACAATGGCGCCATGAACCGCCGAAACATCCTTCTCGCAAGTGCCGCTGCCGCAGCGGTTTTTTCCTCTTCCCTGGCCATGGCGCAGGACACGGGCGCGCCCATTCGCCTGATCGTGCCCTACGCCCCCGGCGGCCCGCTGGACATCACGGCCCGCGCGCTGGCCGAGCGGGTGCGCGATTCGCTGGGCACGGTGATCATCGACAACAAGGGCGGCGCGGGCGGCAACATTGGCGCGGACGCCATCGCCAAAGCCGCGCCCGACGGCCTGACCATCGGCATCGCCGCCACGGCCACACATGCCGTGAACCCCTGGCTGTATGCCCGCATGCCCTACGACGCCGCCAAGGACTTTGCCGGCATCACCCAGATGGTGCGCGTGCCCAACGTGCTGGTCATGAACGCCGAAAAGGCGGCGCAACTGAAGATCAACACCTTGGCCGACCTGATCGCCTACGCCAAGGCCAACCCGGCCAAGCTCAACTACGGCAGCGGCGGCAATGGCAGCGCGGGCCACCTGGCCGGCGAGATGTTCAAGCAGCGCGCAGGCATCTATGCCCTGCACATCCCCTACCGGGGGGGCAACCCGGCCCAGCTGGCCCTGCTCAGCGGCGAGGTGGACTTCAACATCGACAACCTGGCCACCGCCGCGCCCAACATCCGCGCCGGCAAGCTCAAGGCCCTGGCCGTGACCAGCCTGCAGGCCAGCCCGGCCCTGCCCGGCGTGCCGCCGCTGTCCAGCACCTTCAAGGGCTTCTCGATCGACACCTGGTGGGGCCTGGTGGCACCCGCCGGCACGCCCAGGCCGGTGATCGCCAAGCTGAACAAGGCCTTCGTGGCAGCGCTCAACGCCCCCGAAACCAGGACCCGCTTTGGCGCGCTGCTGGCCGAGCCCGTGCCCACCACCCCCGAGCAGTTCGACGCCTTCATGGCCAGCGAACGGGCCAAATACCAGGCACTGGTGAAGGCCTCGGGCGCCAAGGTGGACTGACCCGTCCGCCATCGGCATGCCACCCGCCGCGGCCAGCCTGCTGGCTGGCTGCGACTTTTAAGCCAATTACGTCGCAAGCCCATGCAGGCAAAGCGCAAGCAGCTATTGAGTTAATAGCAATCCAAGCAGAATCTGCCCCATGGGCTGCAGGCGCACGCGCGCTCCGGCCAGTGCATCCTCGAAGCCTGGGGCGCTGAGCACTGCGAATTCATCCTCCCGCGCCCCTGCCAGCGCATCGGGCGCGGGGGCGGGCAGGCCGGCGTGGCAGATCAGCAGATCGCCGTCGCGCGCGGCATGCAGCCAGCGGTCGAGCCGCGCCCGGTAGCGCTGCGCCCCGCCCGTAAAGTCGTACACACCCAGCAAGCGTGCGTTCTGCCGCAGCCCCTGGCGCTGCGTGAGCGCCGACAGCGCCCGGGCCCCCAGGATTGCAATGAGATGGCTCTTGCAGCGCGCTCGCGCGTCGGCGTGCGCGGCGCCCTGCGGACCGTGCGTGGCGCGCAGCCACAAACCGCCCTCCGGATAGCGGCGCGCAAGCTCTTGCAGCAGCGCGGTGCGCACCATGGGCAGCTGGTGCACATGCTGGTGGCCGTCCACATAGGCCGGCGCGCACCCCATGGCCTGCTCGAAGGCGTCGAGCTGGGCACCGATCTCGGTGCGCAAGGCCGCCGCGTCCAGCCGGCGCAGATAGGCCAGCGCGATCAGGCGCGCGAGCGGCCGGCGCAGCGCGGGCTGCAGCGGGAATTCGGTCAGATCCAGATGCAGACCCACCTCCACGCGCTGGGGATCGAGGGCGCGCAGTGCCCGCGCGCCTTCGGCCCAGGCCGGGCCGCCCACCATGACCGACACCGCCTGCACACGGCCCTGGTGCACCAGGGCCAGCACTGCCTGGTTGATGCCCGTGTGCAGGCCGTAGTCGTCCACGCACACGCTGATGCGGCGCCAACTGCTATGCTGCGGCGCCACATGCTTCGCCCGCCCCGCACCCGCCCCATCCCGCCCCGCCGTCATCGGCACCTTGGCCGCATCGGCTGGTTCATCGTGGTCGGGTGCGCCGCCGCCGCCGTGCATTGGAGCGTGGCCACTGGGTTGGTCGCCCTGGGCGGCTGGGCTCCGCTGCTGGCCAACGTGGTCGGCTGGCTCGTGGCCCTGGGCGTGTCGTTCACCGGTCACCACCAGCTCAGCTTTCGCGGCCATGGCGGGCCTATCGGCCGCGCCGGGTTGCGCTTTTTCTGCATCTCGGCCGGCGGTTTTCTCGTCAACGAGAGCGCCTATGCCCTGCTGCTGCACTGGACCACCGCGCGCTACGACGTGCTGCTGGCCGGCGTGCTCATCGGCGTGGCCGGGGCTACTTACCTGCTGAGCCGCCATTGGGCGTTCCTGAACAGTTCAGCGCCTTGAATTGCGCGCTCTGGCGTGAATCGATGCGCCAGAGGGTCTCACCACGGATCGAATACACCGGCTCAGCCTGCGCCAGGAAAGTGTGGCGTTCGCGCTGGTCCTCGGAGCCAACGACCCAACTCACGGGCAGACTGCACAGCGCCGCAGGCAGCGCCTCGGGCGTCAGCAAAAGCCGCCCCGCCAACTCGGGAGCGAACTTGCCCGCATCGACGATCTCTTTGCGCCAGTTGTCGCGCAGTGCGATCTCGGGGTTGTTCCAGTCATCCACCACGAACACGGGCTTCTGCAGGCGCGCATAGAACGGTACGTCGTACAGGTAGTCTTTCAGCATGAAGACCGGCTGCCCTGGCACATGCCGCTCACCCAGCGCCATGCCCAGGCTGCGCCGGGAATGGCGCTGGTCCGCCGTCAGCCCCACCACCACTGCCAAGCCGAGCAAGGCGCTGAATGCCAGCGTCGCCCACCACCAGCGCCGGCGTGCCGGCGCCGCGCTGGCCGTCTGGCTGGCATCGGCCATCAGCCAGGCCAGTGGTGCCACGGCCGGCAGAATGTAGCCCAGCAGTTTGGACTGCGGTAGCGAGAAAAACAGCAGCACGCAGGCCACCGCCAGGGCCATGAGCTGGCGCACGGCGCCAAGCGGCGCACTTGCTGTGAAGTAGTAGCCGCGCGCGAACACACCGCGCGCCCACAGCAGACTGGGCAAGCTCAGCAGTGCCAGCACTGCGGGGTAGAACCAGAACGGCTGCACATTGTTGAACCCACCGGCCGCGAAGCGCTGGAAATGCTGCACCACGAAAAAGTAGTGCAGAAAACCATCAAAGCGCTGCTGCATCGCAACGAACCAGGGCCCGGCCACCAGCAGGAACAGCGCCAGGCCAGACAGCGACAGCAGCGCGACCACCGTGCGCCAGCGCCAGCGCAGCACGAGCCAGAGACCGACGACCATGGTCGGGATCACGAAGCCGATCAGCCCCTTGGCCAGCACGCCCAGCGCCGCCAGGCCATAGGCCAGCAGTTGTGCACGGCGGTGCGGCTGACCTTGTTCAAAGCACAGCGCGGCATGCGCCAGCGCCAGGATGGTGGCCGTGATGCAGCCCGCCACCAGCATGTCGAGGTTGGCAAACTGGCCGCCCACGTAGAACAGCGGCTGCACCAACAGCACCCACAAGGCCCGGCGGGCGGCCTGCGGGCCACACCAGCGGCGCGTGAACAGATACAGCGAAAACGCCCCCAGCGTGGCCCCCGCGAGCGATGCGGCACGGGCCGCCATCTCGGTGGGCCCCATCACAGACAGGGCTGCGCCCGTGATCCAGTAGAACAGCGGCGGCTTGTGAAAGAACGGCAGCCCATTGAGCGTAGGTGTAAGCCAGTCGCCCGAGCGCAGCATTTCCCAGGCCACCGTGGCATAGCGTCCCTCGTCGGGCAGCATCAGCGGGCGCATCCAGGCTGTGGCGGCCAGCCAGACAAGAATGAGCGCCAGCACGGCCAGGCCGTCGCGCCAGGCCCATCGCGGGGTCTGCATGTTCATGCGTCCTCCTGCAGACCTTGACCGAGTTCGCGCTTGACCACGTAAAGCGGCCGCCGCTTGACCTCTTCGTAGATACGGCCCACGTATTCGCCCACCACGCCCAGCGACACCAGCTGAATGCCCGCGAACAGCATCAGACTCACGACGATGGTGGTCCAGCCACTCACGTCATGGCCGTAAAGCAGATAGTCCACGATGAGGTAAGCACCGTAGCCAAACGCCAACAGCGCCAGCACAAAGCCCAGCACGACCACCGCACGCAGCGGCCAGACAGTGAAGGCCGTAAGTCCATCCAGCGCCAGACGGATCATCCGCAGCGGGCTGAAATGGCTCTGACCATGGGCGCGCTCGTCCGGCAAATAGGGTACGGCCACGGCATCGAAGCCCACCCAGGCGTACAACCCCTTCATGAAGCGGTTGCGCTCGGGCAGCGCGAGCAGCGCCTTGACCACCTTGCGGTCCATGAGCCGGAAATCGCCAGCGCCGGGCGGCACCGCGAAGCGATCGCCCCCGTTGATGAGACCGTAGAACCAACGCACGCCCAGGCGCTTGAAGCCGCTTTCAGCTTCGCGGTGCTCACGCACGGCGTACACCACATCGGCCCCCGCACGCCAGTGCCGAACGAAGGTGTCGAGCAAGGCGGGTGAATGCTGCAGGTCGGAGTCCATCATCACGACGACCTGCCCTGCAGCCGCCTGCAGGCCCGCGGTGAGTGCGGCCTCCTTGCCGAAATTGCGCGACAGCTGCAGTGCGCGCACGCCCGGCTGGCGTGTCCATTGGGCCATGCGCGCGCCGGTGGCGTCGGTGCTGCCGTCGTCCACCAGCACGATTTCCCATTGCGGCGCGAGCATCGCCAGGGCCGCGTTCAATCGGGGCAACAGGCTTTCCAGGTTCTCGGCTTCGTTGTAGCAAGGCACAACGCAGGAGATCGACCGCAGCGTGCGGGGTCCACGCCCCATGTCAACGGACGCGACCTCGGCAGAACTGCCGGGCGGCGCGACCGCTTCCTGGGCAAGCAACAGATGGTTCACAAAAACATCCCGGCCCATGGAAATTGGGCAACACCCAAGTCTGCCGCACCACCAATTAAGAAGACCTTAACGAGGTAAGCCGGAGGCGCAAAGTTTCATCAACATTCAAGGGACCTCGACCTGATGCGTCACCGCACCCACTGCCCTCACGCCTTGGCATCCGCCCAGGTGGGCTCCGCCATGCGTTCGATGCGCTGCGCCGCCACGGCCGCCAACTGGTGTACCGGCACCAACTCGGGCGCCAGCTCGGCCAGGGGACACAACGCAAACGCGCGCTCATGCAGTCGCGGGTGCGGCACCGTGAGGGTGGGGGTGTCAATCAGTTGGTCGCCATACAGCAGGATGTCCAGGTCCAGTGTGCGCGGGGCGTTGCGGTAGGGCCGCTCGCGCCCGCCCGCCTGCTCGATCGCCTGCAGCTGCGCCAGCAAGGCATGGGGCGCCAGGGTGGTGCTCAACTGCACCACGGCGTTCAGATAGTCGGGCCCGCCCGCATCCACCGGCGCGCTGCCATACAGCGATGAAACGCGCTGCACGCGCGTGCCCGGCAAGGCCTCCATGGCCGACAGCGCGGTGCGCAAGGTGGCCTGGCGATCACCCAGATTGGCACCCAGGCCTATCCAGGCAGACACAGCCGCAGGGGCCACGGGGGCCCCAGGTGCGGTTGCACCCTGCATCCCAAAATCTCCGCTTATTCGCCCACGGCTGCGGAGGCAGCGCCTTCGCTACTGCCGCCACCCGGCTTGCGACGGCGGCGGCGGCGCTTCTTGGGCGCCTCGCCATCGGCCAGCGGCGCAGCGTCGTCGGGCAACCCTGCTGTGCTGGCCGCTGCATCACGGGGTGCAGACCCGGCAGCGGGAGCCGCGCGCGGCACGCGCTTGACCACGGGCTGGGCCTTCTGGCGCGCCTTTTGCTCTTCGCGGGCCTGGTCCATGAGGTCGTCACGGCGGTCATCGCTGGCGCTCTGGAAGTCCTGCCACCATTCGGCCAGAGCTTCTTCGACTTCGCCCACGTCGGCACGCAGGCGCAAGAAGTCGAATCCGGCACGAAAACGCAACTGGTCGACCATGCCAAAGGGCCCGCTGCCCACGCGCTTTTCAAAGCGCGGCTGCATCACCCAGATCTCGCGCATATCGGCGGCCAGCTTGCCGCGGCCCGACACGTCGCCGATGCGCTTGTCGAACACGTCGTCGATGGCGTCCTGCAGCGCGGGCAGCGGGTGCTGGCGCTGGTTCTGGCGCTCCAGCCAGCCCTTGTGCACGTCGTCCCACAGCACGCAGGCCAGCAGGAAGCTGGGGGCCACGGGCTTGCCTTCGCCAACACGGCGGTCGGTGTCGGTGAGGGCGGCATTCACGAAGGGCGTTTCGGCGCGCTCCACCACCACGTCCAGCAGCGGGTAGATGCCCTTGGCCATGCCCAGCTTCTTGAGCTGCTCGATGGTGGCAATGGCATGCCCCGTTTGCAGCAGCTTGAGCATTTCGTCGAACATGCGGCTTTGCGGAACCTCGGCCAGCAAGGCCTGCGACTGCACCAGGGGCGCTGCGGTCTTGGGTTCGATGGTGAAGCCCAGGGCGCCCAGCTTGGCGGCAAAACGCACGGCGCGGATGATGCGCACCGGGTCTTCGCGGTAGCGCGTGGCGGGGTCGCCAATCATGCGCAGCGTCTTCTTCCTGGCGTCCTGCAGGCCCTTGTGGTAGTCCACCACGATCTGGCTCACCGGGTCGTAGTACATGGCGTTGACGGTGAAGTCGCGGCGCGTGGCGTCTTCGTCCTGCGGACCCCAGACATTGTCGCGCAGCACGCGGCCACTGGCGTCCACGGCATGCTGCATGCCCGAAAGTTGCGCCTTGCTGGTCTTTTCGTTGCCCGCCACCTGGCCCGCAGCAGCGTTGTCGAGGTAGGCACGGAAGGTCGATACCTCGATCACCTCATGCTCGCGCCCCCGGCCATGCACCACGTGCACGATGCGAAAGCGCTTGCCGATGATGAAGGCCCGGCGAAACAGGCCCTTGACCTGCTCGGGCGTGGCGTTGGTGGCCACGTCAAAATCCTTGGGGCGCAGGCCCAGCAGCAGGTCGCGCACGGCGCCACCCACGATGTAGGCCTCAAAACCCGCCTGCTTGAGCGTGGCCACCACCTCGGCGGCGCGGCGGTCCACCAGCTCGGGGTTGATGCCATGGACCGAGGCGGGCACCTCTTCACGCTTGCCGAAATGCGGCTTGCCGCCCGAGGTGCCGGGCGTGGATTTGCCGAGCAGTTTGTCGATGAACTTCTTGATCATGGGTATGCAGTAAACAGATGGAGCGGCGCAAACATGCGGTCAAGGTGCGGTTTCAGGGTGCGGCATTCCGCGCGGGAGCGGGCTGCGCATTCTGGTTTGTGCCGGTCGGAAACAGGTCCAGTATGCGCCAGCCGCGCGCTTGCGCCAGCGCTCTGAGCCGGGCGTCGGGGTTGGTGGCAACGGGGTGGTTGACTTTTTCCAGGAGCGGCACGTCGTTCATGGAATCGCTGTAGAACGTGCTCTCCACATCCCCCCAGGAAAGCCGCCGCTCGGCCAGCCATTGTTCCATGCGCCGCACCTTGCCTTCGCGCATGGTGGGAATGCCGTCGATTTCGCCGGTGTACCAGCCCTGCGCATCGCGGGCTAGTTGCATTGCAAGCAGCTGCTGCACCCCCAGGGCCTTCGCAATGGGCCGGGTGACGAATTCGTTGGTGGCGGTGATGATCAGCACATCGTCCCCGGCCGCCTGGTGCCGGCGCAGCAGATCGCGCGCCTGCGGGTGGATGGCCGGCTCGATCACTTCGCGCATGAATTGCGCATGGGCGGCGGCGGCGGCCTCGGGCCCGCGCTGGCGCACGGCCTCGGTGGCAAAACGCACATAGTCATGCACATCCAGCGTGCCGGCCTGGTAATGGGCATAGAACTCGTCGTTGCGGCGCGCAAACTCCACGGGGTCGTTCCAGCCGATGCGGATGGTGAACTCGCCCCACTCGTAGTCGGAGTCAATGGGCAGCAGCGTATGGTCCAGGTCGAACAGGGTTAAGCGAGGGTGATTTGCCGGCATGTCAGTCATTCTTCGATTGCGTTGTGCGCTACCACCCGGCCAGTGCAACTGGCGCGGCCCAGGCCAGGGCCGCCGCGCAAGGGCCGCCCCGCAGCGCTGGGGGCGTCCCCCTTCCCGCATCGCGCAGCGAGGCCAGAGAAGGGGGAAGGCGCGCAGCGCCTCAGGGGGTTGTTCCTCATTCAGACTCCAGCATGGCCTTGAGCAGCGGAATGGTGATGGCGCGCTGGGTGCGCAACGCAAAGGCATCGAGCTGATCGAGCAGTTGCATGAGGCTGCCCAGGTCGCGCGAGAAGCGGCTGAGCATGAAGTCCATCACCTCGTCGCCCAGAAACACGCCCCGGGCATCGGCCTCCTGGCGCAGCACCGCGCGGCGGGCGGTTTCGTCGAGCAATTGCAGCTGGAATACATGGCCCCAGCCCAGGCGGCTGCGCAGATCGTCGCGCAGCGGCAGGTCGGCCGGGGGCAGATTGCCCGCAGCCAGCACCCAGCGCGGCGCACCGTGGGCGGGGCTGATGGCATTCACAAACCAGTTGAAGGCCATGGCCTGCTGGGCGGTGCTGTACAGGTGCACATCGTCCAGGATCACGGCAGCCCAGCGCTCATCAAACTCAGCGGGCATCGCCACCGAGGCATCGAGCCAGCCCACGCTGGCGCCCTGCTCGCTCAAGGCCTGGAGAGACGCCTTGAGCAGATGGGTCTTGCCACTGCCCGCCTCGCCCCACAGGTAGGTGGGAACCGGCGAACGGGTGCCCGGCTGACTGCCATCGCCCACCCACAGCCGCAGGTGCTGCAGCGCGGCTTCGTTGGGGCCGGCGAAAAAACGCGCCAGCGTGGGACCCGTCACCAGGCCAATATCCAGGGCCAGTTGCTTCATGGCTGCAGCCCGCAGGCACAACGGCCGGCGCAGGGATGAAGGACAGAAAACAGCATGGGCTTGAATGGCAAAACGGGGCGGGAAGTAAGGGTGAACGGAGGGTGCGCGGTGCGCAACCCGTAAAATCTGCGCAAATTTTAGTCTGCCGCGCACGCTGGTCCGTGCCATCCCTGCCATGAGCTCCTCTGCATCCACCCCCACCCCCCTGTCCTACAAAGACGCTGGCGTTGACATTGACGCGGGCGACGCCCTGGTCGAGCGCATCAAGCCGCTGGCCAAAAAGACCATGCGCGAGGGCGTTCTGGCCGGCATTGGCGGCTTCGGCGCGCTGTTCGAGGTGCCCAAGCGCTACAAGGAGCCCGTGCTGGTGAGCGGCACCGACGGCGTGGGCACCAAGCTCAGGCTGGCGTTTGAGTGGAACATGCACGACACCGTGGGCATCGACCTGGTGGCCATGAGCGTGAACGATGTGCTGGTGCAAGGTGCCGAGCCGCTGTTCTTCCTCGACTACTTCGCCTGCGGCAAGCTCGACGTGGACACCGCCGCCGCCGTGGTCGGCGGCATTGCCAAGGGCTGCGAGCTCTCCGGCTGCGCGCTGATCGGCGGCGAAACCGCCGAGATGCCCGGCATGTACCCCCCTGGCGAATACGACCTGGCCGGCTTTGCCGTGGGTGCGGTCGAAAAGTCCAGGATCCTCACAGGCAAGGACGTGCAGCCCGGCGACGTGGTGCTGGGCCTGGCGTCCAGCGGCGTGCACTCCAACGGCTTCTCGCTGGTGCGCAAGTGCATCGAGCGTGCGGGCGACGCAGCCCCTGCCACGCTGGATGGCAAGCCCTTCAAGCAAGCCCTGATGGAGCCTACCCGCCTGTACGTGAAGAACGTGCTGGCGGCGCTGGCCGCACACCCGCATTCGGCAGATGGCACCTCGCCCGGCGGCATCAAGGCCCTGGCCCACATCACCGGTGGCGGCCTGCTGGAGAACATTCCCCGCGTGCTGCCCGACGGCACCGCCGCCCACCTGCAAAAAGGCAGCTGGCCCCAGACCGAGCTGTTCGCCTGGCTGCAGAAGACGGCGGGCATCGACGACATCGAGATGAACCGCACCTTCAACAACGGCATTGGCATGGTGGTGGTGGTGGACGCGGCCCATGCCGAAGCCACGGCCGCCACGCTGCGCGCCGCGGGCGAGCAGGTGTACGCCATTGGCACGATTGCTGCGCGCGGCGACGGTGCCGCCGTGGTGGTGGGCTGACGCGGCACGGGCCCCGATGCCGCCGCGCTCCCGTTCCGACACCACAGCCATCGCCGGGGCGACACCTTCCCCCCGCCCTGTGGCGCGCAGCATCGAGACCGCCAGCTACCTGCTGATGGCCGCAGCCCTGCTGCTGATCATGTGGCGCGGCCTGCTGCCCGGCCTGCTGTGTGTGTGCCTGGGCTTCCTGCTGACACGGGCCTTCAGTGGCTGGTTCGCACGGCTGCGGCGCCCGCCCTCCCATGCCAGCGTGCCACCGCGCAGCGCCCAGGTGGCCGCCGCCGCGCTGGTCATGCTCAGCCCGCTGGTGCTGCTGGCGGTGGGCCTGACGCAGTCCCGCAGCCATGTGATCGAACTGCCGCAGCAGTACCGCGAGCTGCTGGACTACATGGCGCGCACGGTGCTGGAACTGCGTCTGAAGCTGCCCGCCGACATGGCGGAGTACCTGCCCGAGGGCGCCGCCGAAATCCAGCGCACCATTGCCAGCTACCTGGGCGCCAAGGCCGGCGCGCTGGCCGTGGCGGGGCGCGCCTGGCTGGCGGGCCTGCTGTTTGCCTATGTCGGCCTGCTGATCGGGGCGCTGGCCGCCGTGCGCCCGCCCGGGCTGGCGCGCGGCCCCCTGGCGCAGCAACTGGCGCAGCGCATCAGCCGGTTCGGCGAGGCCTTCCGCCAGATCGTGGCCGCGCAGTTCTGGATCGCGGCCTTCAACACCCTGCTGACGACCCTGTTCCTGCTGTTCGTGCTGCCCTACTGGGGCCTGCAATTGCCCTACACGCCCGTGCTGATCACCTTCACTTTCGTGGCCGGGCTGGTGCCCATCGTGGGCAACCTGCTGTGCAACGCGGTCATCACCATCGTGGGGCTGTCGGTGTCGCCCATGGCGGCCGCCGCCTGCCTGGGCTTTCTCATCCTGATCCACAAGGCCGAATACGTGATCAACGCCAAGGTGGTGGGCAGCCGCACGCAGATGGGCGTGTGGGAGCTGCTCAGCGTGATGTTCGTGGCCGAGGCCGTTTTCGGCCCCGCCGGGCTGGTGGCCGCGCCGCTGTTTTACGCCTATCTCAAAAAGGAACTGGTGGCGGCCCGGCTGGTGTAGCCCCGCGCAGTCGCCCGCGCAGCCGCACTCGGACGGCAGCTTTCGCCCGGCCTGCGGAAGTTGCCAGGCCCCCGCAGCACCACGGCACAGCGCCAGAACGGCACCCGTGCATCCCCGCTGGGTGTTTCAAACCTCAAAGATTAGAATCAGCGTGTAACACACACGATCTGCAGCCTTTTGCAAGAAGGCTTGGGATTTTCATCTCTCTTTTCGGTTCAAGGCGCCCTCCATGACCATCGCAAGAAAACTGGCCCTCCTGGTGCTGTGCGCCCTCTTCGGCATGGTGGTCATGACGGCCTGGTTCCTGGTGTCCGAGCGCAAGCTGATCCTCGAAGAACGACAGACCGGCGTGCGCCAGGTGGTCGAGGTGGCCCACGGCATTGCGGTGCACTTCCAGGCGCTCAGCAGCAAGGGCGCCATGCCCGACGAAGAGGCCAGGCAACGCGCTGCGGCGGCCATCCAGGCCCTGCGCTACAGCGGCAGCGAATACATCTGGATCAACGACATGCACCCCCGCATGGTGATGCACCCCATCAAGCCCGAACTGAACGGGCAGGACCTGACCGGCAACAAGGACCCCAACGGCCTGGCGCTGTTTGTGGAATCCGTGCGGACCGTGAAGGCCCATGGCGCCGGTTTTGTGCCCTACATGTGGCCCAAGGCCGGCAGCGACACCCCTGTGGAGAAGACCTCCTATGTCAAGGGCTTTGAGCCATGGGGCTGGGTGATTGGTTCGGGCGTGTACATCGACACCGTGAACGCCGCCATCTGGCAACGCGCCCTGGGCTTTGGTGCGGTGGCACTGGCGCTGGGCGTGGTGCTGCTGGTGCTGGGCACCCTGGTCTCGCGCAACCTGCTGCGGCAGCTGGGGGGCGAGCCCGACTATGCGCGCAGCATCGCGCGCAGCATCGCCCAGGGCGATCTGGCGGTGGCGGTGACCACCCGGCCCGGAGACCAGTCCAGCCTGATGCTGGACATCCAGGCCATGCAGGGCAGCCTGCACCGCATCGTGCAGCGGGTGCGCAGCGGCACCGAGCACATCGCCAGCGCGTCGAAACAGATCGCGGCCGGCAACCACGACCTGTCGGGCCGCACCGAATCCCAGGCCAGCGCCCTGGAGCAAACGGCCGCCTCGATGGAGGAAATGACCTCCAACGTCAAGCAGAACGCCGACAACGCGCACCAGGCCAGCGTGCTGGCGCAATCGGCCTCCGACGTGGCCCGCCAGGGTGGTGCCGTGGTCGAAAAGGTAGTGCAGACCATGGGCTCCATCGAGGCGTCGTCGCGCAAGGTGGCCGACATCACGGGCGTGATCGAGGGCATTGCCTTTCAGACCAACATCCTGGCGCTCAATGCCGCCGTGGAAGCCGCCCGCGCCGGCGAGCAGGGCCGGGGCTTTGCCGTGGTGGCGAGCGAAGTGCGCAGCCTGGCGCAGCGCTCTTCCGAGGCCGCCAAGGAAATCAAGGCCCTGATCGGCAATTCCGCCGAGCAGGTCAAGGCCGGAACGCAACTGGCCCAGGAGGCCGGCACCACCATGCAGGCGGTCGTGGACAGCGTGCTGCGGGTATCGACCATGATCGAAGAAATCAGCCAGGCCAGCCGCGAGCAGACCGATGGCATCGAGCAGATCAACCAGGCGGTTTCGCAGATGGACCAGGGCACGCAACAGAACGCCGCGCTGGTCGAACAGGCCGCAGCGGCCGCAGCAGCCTTGCAGCAGCAGGCGCAAGAGCTGACGCAGGTGGTGGCCACCTTCCGCCTGGACGCCGCGCACAAGGCACGTTCAGCAGGCACTGCACCGCTGCGGCTGGCCTGAGCGCCTGCGTCCCTGCTTCGCCCGCCATTCCAAGGCGGGCGCTGCCGGATGGATCGCCGCCGGCTGTTCCCGTGTAACGGGTCCGCCGCCGGGGCGGGCCGCGCGCACGCAAATTACTTCAATAATGATAGCATCTAGCGCTTTATCCATAAGCACTAGCGGCCATTTTCATTCATATTTTCTTGAACTGCCGCGCAACAAACGCCCAGACCAGTGCCGACGCATCGGGCCCCGCCGGGTCGCTGTAACGCATGCCGGGCGCGCCGCCGCTCCAGGCGTGATCCAGGCCCACGATTTCGCGCAGCGTGACCTGCGCGCGGCCGCGTGCCTTGTACTCGGTCACCCGCACCGCATGGCGTCTGCCGCGCTGCAAAGTGCGCACCGTGCCGGCGCGCGCGCCCAGGGACTGGGCCCACAGCTCGGCCGTGGCCGCCGCGTTGCGCACCGAGACCACATGGTCTGCGTCGCCATGCAGGATCAGCAGGGGAGGCAGTGGCGCAAGAACCGCCCCGTTGGCCACTGGCGTCTGCGGCGGGTCGGGCAGATGCGCCTCCCGCCGCCCGTACATGGCCGCCATGGCGGTGGCGGCGGATTCGGCCGAACCGGGTGCCACGCCCGAATGCATGGCCACGGCACAGAACCGGTCGGGGTAGCGCGCCGCCAACAGCGCCGCCATGCTGGCACCGGCCGACAGGCCCGCCACGGCCACGCGGGCCATGTCCACCGGGTGGCGCCGGGCCACCAGGTCGACCGCGGCCAGCAGGGTGGCCGCTTCGGCATCGGCTTTGCCGCTGCGGCGATCAAACCAGTTCCAGCAACCGTGGGCATTGGCCAGGCGCTCCTGCTCGGGATAAAGCACCAGAAAGCGCAGGCGCATCGCCAGGCGGTTCATCCGCGAACTGGCCGCCAGTTCGCGCCCCGTCTGGCCGCAGCCATGCAGCATCACCAGCAGGGGCAGCTTTTCGCCCGACAGCAACGCCAACCCCGGCGGCACATACAGGTGAAAGCGCCGCGCGCCTGCCGGGCCGGGGGCAATGCCGGCAATCCACTCCCCGCTGGCAGGCAGCGGCTTGCGCGGCGTGCGGACGACGGGCGCCGCTTTGGGCCGCGCGCGGGACACCCCCACCGCCTTGGCACGCACGGGCTTGGCGGCCCGCACGGGCCTGGTGGCGCGCGCAAAGGCCTTGAGGTTGCGCCGATAGGCGCTCGTCAGGGCGGACAGCGAGAACAGGGGTGAGCGGCGGGGCATGGGTGCGGGGTGCGATTCGTCAGGGAAAACCCTGCGCACGATAGCAGCTTACGGGCCAGCGCGTTCTTCGCTCCTGATTAAATAGCAGCCTGCGCTGGATGCACCAGCGCGCGACGCCTGTCAGGGCTGAAATGGCACTTGCACCCATCGCGCAGCGGGGTGATCACCCTGCACGGTTTTGGGCATTTCAGGCACCATTCCCACAAATAATGGCCTGAATTGATCGATATTGGTCTGCCGAAGATTGGATTGATACCGATCGCGCAATCAGAATAAGCGCTATCGACTATCCATCTATGGAGCATTTTCATGAAATCATGTCTGATTGTGATTGATGCGCAGGAATCCTTCCGCCACCGCCCGTTCTTCTCCGAGCAGGGCCTGCCCGCCTATCTGGCGGCGCAGAACGCACTGATAGCGGGCTGCGTGGCCCGCGGTGTGCCCGTGGTGCGCGTGTTCCACCGCGACGGCCCGGCCGTGCCGGCCAACCCCTTTTCCGCCGAGTCAGGCCAGGTGCGCCCGCTGGCCGGGCTGGCAGACTTTGACGCCGCCGCCACCTTCACCAAGTCGCGCCACAGCGCGCTGGTGGGCACGGGGCTTTCGGTATGGCTCACGCAGCAGGGCATCGGCCGCCTTATCGTGAGCGGCATCCGCACCGAACAATGCTGCGAAACCACCACGCGCCACGCATCCGACCTGGGCTGGCAGGTGGACTTTGTGACCGATGCCACCCACACCTGGGACATGGTGCAGCCCGATGGCCAACCCCTGGCCGCAGCCGACATCAAGGCCCGCACCGCCACGGTGCTGCAAGGGCGGTTTGCCACGCTCTGCACGGTGGATGAGGCCCTGGCCCACTGCGCCAGCGAAGCCGCCACGGGCGCTGCCGCATGACCGCCGCACCCCGCTCCGCCCCGCTGCAGGTGGCAATTCTGGTGTTTGAGGATGTGGAAGTGCTGGACCTGGGCGGCCCCTACGAGGTTTTCACCACGGCCACCCGCATGCACCAGCGCCTGCAGCCGGGCACCCCGGCCCCGTTTGCCGTGCAGTGCGTGGCGCGCACCCTGCAGCCGGTGCGCGCCCGCGCGGGCCTGCAGGTGCTGCCCGATGCCGACTTTGCCACCGCCGCAGCCCCCGATGTGCTGGTCGTGCCGGGCGGCGTGGTGGATGCGGCGGCGGCCTGCCCCGCCACGCGGGCCTGGGTGGCGGGCGCGACCCAGGGGGCGCAGATCAGCGCATCGGTGTGCACCGGCGCCTTCATCCTGGCGGCCGCCGGCGTGCTGACGCAGGGGCCCGTCACCACGCACTGGGAAGACCTTGCCGATCTGCGCGCACAGTTTCCGCACCTCACGGTGCAGGAGAATGTGCGCTGGGTGGATCAGGGGGCGCGGGTCACGTCGGCGGGCATCAGCGCCGGCATCGACATGTGCCTGCACCTGGTCGCACGCCTGGCCGGCCTGCCGCTGGCCGAGCGCACCGCCCGCCAGATGGACACACCATGGAACCCCAGACCTTGAAGCCCCCTGTGCCGCTGCGCGTCTTCTTCCCCAGAAGGGGACGCCACCCGTGGCCCGGCGAAGCCGGTTCCACGGTGGCACTGGCCTGGGCCGCGCCGGATTGTGGGACTGCGGACAACACAAGGCGCCGTTAGTGCCTGACCTGCCCATCCACGTCTGTTTTGCCCTGCTGCCCGGTAGCCTGGTGCTGGACTGGGCGGGCCCGGCCGAGGCCTTGCGCATCGCCAACCAGGTGCTGCAGGCGCAGGGCCAGCCCGCGCGCTTTGCGCTGCACTTCGTCAGCCCCAGCCCGCAATCGGCCACCTCGGTGGGCGTGGTGCTGACGGGGCTGGCGCCCTTGCCCGCCACATTGCCCGACCCCGCCTGGGTGGTGCTGGTGGGGCTGCCAGGGCAGCGCATTGACGTGGACCACGATGACGCGCGCGCCCTGCTGCACTGGCTGCGCGGCCTGCGGCTGGCCCGCGGACGGCTGGAGCTGGTCACGGTGTGCGCCGGCGCCGTGCTGGCGGCGCACGCCGGGCTGCTGGCGGGCCGGCGCGCCACCACGCACCACCAGCACCTTGACGAACTGACCGCCGTGGAACCCCGCTGCGACGTGGTGAGCAACCGCGTTTTCGTGGCCGATGGCCCGCTGCACAGCAGCGCGGGCGTGACCACGGGCATCGACCTGATGCTGCAGCGCATTGCCGACACCTGCGGCCCCGCCGTTGGAGCCCAGGTGGCGCAAACCATGGTGGTGGCGCTGCGGCGCGGCCCCCACGACCCCGAACTGTCGCCCTTCCTGCACCACCGCAACCACCTGCACGCCGCCTTGCACCGCGTCCAGGACGCCGTGGGCCAGCAGCCGCAGGCCACCTGGAACGTGCCGGCCATGGCGCAGATGGCGCACACCTCGCCCCGCCACCTCACCCGGCTGTTTCTGGAACATGCGGGCATCGCCCCGCTGCAATATCTGCGCCGCATCCGCCTGGCGGCCGCCGAGGCGGCGCTGCGTGCCGGGCACAACGTCACCCAGGCGGCGGCGCTGGCGGGGTTCAGTTCGGATACGCAATTGCGCCGGGCCTGGCACCAGTTCGGGCAGCCGGGAACACCGTCACAGAGCGGCGCGCGCGATCGCTGAGCGCCGGAAGTTCAGCCGCCCAGGCGGCGCAGCGCCACGAGCCGGTCGGCAATGGCCGCCACATCCAGCCCGTCTTCCACATGCGCCAGATAGGTCTGCAGATCGACCACCGCCTGGGCCACGTTGCCGCGCTCGGCATGGGCCAGCCCGCGATCGCGCCATTCGCTCCAGGCCTGGGGCAGCAGCACGATCAGGCGGTCCTGCACGGAGATCAGACGCTGCCAGTCTTCCTGCGTGCGGTGCACCTCCTTGAGGTTGCGCAGCATGCGCGCAATGATGTCGCGCGGGGTGGCTGCCTGCAGGTACAGGCCCAGCGGCACGTCGTAGTCATCCACCAGACCGCTTTGGCGCTTGTAAGGCTCCAGCCGCTCGGAAAGATCCTCCCGGCTCAGGGATTGCCCCGAGACGGGGTCCATCACCACCTGCCCCTTGGGCAGCAGCACCTTGACCATGAAGTGCCCGGGAAACGCAATGCCGCGCGCCTGCAGCCCCAGGCCCTGGGCCAGCTCCATCCACAGCACGGCAAGCGAGATCGGGATGCCGCGGCGCGTGCGCAGCACGGCATTGAGATAGCTGTTTTCGGGGTCGTAATAGTTGTTGACGTTGCCGGCGAAGCCCAGGTCGGTGAAGAAGAACTGGTTGAGCGTGCGCAGGCGCTGCAGCGCGGGCGCATCGGCGGGCATGCGGCGCTGCAGGCGCGCCAGAAGCTGGTCCACGTCACCCAGCAGCAGTTGCACATCCAGGTCGATGTATTCGTCTTGCGCCAGGCTGGCGGCGGCTTCGAGCAACGGAAAATGCTCGTCGCTCTGCACCAGTGCGGCAAAGTATTCCAGTGCGGTTGGAACGGAATAACTGAGAGACATGACAGGGTTGTACGGTGGGCGCCGTGTCGCGTCAAGCCACACGAAACGCAGGTTGAATGGTGATATTGCCGCGCATGCGGCGCATGTGGCGCGGCGGCGTCAGCGCCGCAGCATCTGGCGCAGCTGGAGTCCGGAGGCCCACAGCGCACCAAAATACAGCGCCACCGAAGCACACAGCACCAGGGCCAGCAAGAGCGCTCGCTGGCCGCTGTGCGAGCGCATCTGCACCCAGGGGAAATACTGCGCCGCCCACAGCAGCAACACCGCCAGCAGGGCGCTGGCAGCCACCACCTGCAGGGCAAATCGCGCCCATCCGGGCTGCGGCCGGTAACTGCCGCGGCGCAGCAGCCCCGCCAGCAACCACAGCGCATTGACCAGCGCGCCCAGTCCGATCGACAGTGCCAGCCCCGCGTGGGCCATGAACGGCACCAGGGCCACGTTGAGCAACTGGGTGATGACCAGGACCGCAATGGCGATCTTCACCGGCGTGCGGATGTCCTGGCTGGCGTAATAGCCGGGCGCCAGCACCTTGATGGCCACCAGCCCCAGCAGGCCGGCCCCGTAACCGGCCAGGGCAATGGCGATCTTGCCCACATCGCTGTCGAGCAAGGCGCCGTGGTGGAACAGCGTGGCCACCAGGGGCGTGGCAAAGGTGAGCAGCGCCACGGCGCAGGGCACGGCCAGCAGCACCACGATGCGCAGGCCCCAGTCGAGCATGGCCGAGTAGCGCTGCGCATCGCCCGCGGCCTTGGCGGCGGCGAGCTGGGGCGTGAGCACCACGCCCAGCGCCACGCCCAGCAAGGCAGTGGGGAACTCCATCAGCCGGTCGGCGTAAAACAGCCAGGTGACGCTGCCCGGCGCCAGGTACGAAGCGATCTGGGTATTGATCATGAGCGAAATCTGCGCCACGCCCACCCCCAGCAGCGCAGGCGCCATCAGCGTGAGGACGCGGCGCACACCGGGATCGGCCCAGGCGGCACGCACGGCACCCCAGGTCACACCGATGCGCGGCAGCAGATCCAGGCGGTGCAGCACGGGCACCTGCACCGCCAGCTGCAGCACACCGCCCAGCATCACGCCCCCGGCCATGGCGTAGATGGGCTCGATGCCCCGGGCCGCCAGTTGCGGGGCGCCCAGCCAGGCAGCGGCGATCATGCACAGGTTCAGCAGCACCGGCGTGGCAGCCGGCACGGCAAAGCGCCTCCAGGTGTTGAGCACGCCCGCCGACAGCGCCACCATCGACATGAAGCCGATGTAGGGAAACATCCAGCGTGTCATCAGCACGGCGGCATCGAAACTGGCCGGGCTCTGGCGCAGGCCGCTGGCCAGCAGCCACACCAAGAGCGGGGCGCCCAGCACACCCAGCACGCAGGTGAGCAGCAGCACCCACGCCAGCGCGGTGGCCACGCTGGCAATCAGCACGCGCGTGGCGGCTTCTCCATGCTGGGCCTTGGAGGCAGCCAGCACCGGCACGAATGCCTGGCTGAACGCGCCCTCGGCAAAAAGGCGCCGGAACAGGTTGGGAATGCGGAAGGCAACGTTGAAGGCGTCGGTCAGCGCGTTGGCACCAAACATCGAGGCCATCAGGAGGTCGCGCACCAGGCCCGTCACACGGGAGGCCAGGGTCAGCAGAGAGACGGTGGAGGCGGCTTTGAACAGGGACACCGCAAGAAGTGTAGCCCCCCCTGAGCCGCTGCGCGCCTTCCCCCCAAGGGGGACGCCCCCCGCGGCCTGGCAAAGCCAGATCCACGGTGGCGCTGGCGAGGGCGCCGCGCCGGTTTTAAGCGCCGTAGCCACCGAAAATCTGATTGGGCTATAATCGCCGGCTTTGCTGGCATCATCCTCAGACACAAGGAAACACATCAATGGCATCCGCTAAACCCAAGAAAAAGAACCCGCGCCTGGCGTCGGGCCGCAAGCGCGTCCGTCAGGACGTCAAGATCAACGCCGCGAACACCTCGCTGCGTTCCAAATACCGCACCGCTGTCAAGAACGTCGAAAAGGCTGTTCTGGCTGGCGACAAGACCAAGGCGAGCGAACTGTTCGCCAAGATGCAGGCCGTGGTCGACACCGTGGCCGACAAGGGCATCTTCCACAAGAACAAGGCTGCTCGCGACAAGAGCCGTCTGTCTGCCAAGGTGAAAGCCCTGGCACTCGCAGCCGCCTAATTCACCGCCTGCCCCGGCAGGCAAACAGCCCGGACGGGTCACGCCGTTCGCCGTTTGTAACGGGTGCGCTGCCAGCAACGAACAAAACCGCCTTCGGGCGGTTTTTTCGTTTCACGCTCACTCCAAGCCCGGTACTTCGCTGGACTGCGCCGTAGCTCGATACTGCAGGTTGATCAAAAATTTACGCGCGTGCACCATATGCCGGTGATTTCTGAAACCTGACCCGGCTTTCCCTCGCAGCGCTCCCATGTTCATGCTCCAGTACGGCACGAACTCCGGGCAGCCTCGCAAGCCCTCGCTGGTGCTGTACGGGGAACTGACCGTCTAGCAGGCCGGTGTCATGGCGCAGGACTGGCTGGCCGAGGTTCGCCGGGGGGGCGACCCAGTCGGCGCCAAAGCCGAGGCGCGCAAGGCGCTCACCACGAAGGCGCTGTGCAAGAAGTTCATGGACGATTCCTCCAAGAAGCCCGACAGGCCCAGCACGCAGGCCGGATACCAGGGCGTCATCGACCGCAACATCATCCCGCTGCTGATCATCGACTTCATCCAAGACAACATCCGGCACGGCATGCCGCTGGGAGAGGCGGGACGCGAGGCCGGTGCGGTATGTCTGCGGCCGATCCTGCTGACCATGTTGGCGATCAACTTTGGCTCGGCCATCATGGTGACCGACCGGGTCTTCGGGGGGCTGGCCATTTCGCTGATTTTCGGCACCGTGGCCTCGACCGCGCTGACCGTGTTCGCCGTTCCGCTACTCTACGAGCTGCATGCAAAGCGTCATGAGGCGCCGGCGGCCAAAGGAGCACTATGCGCAAGAGCAACCACGACACATCATCGGCTCGCCGTCGCCAAGCCTGCGGGCCATGGACCGGCCCGTCGGTTCACCATCGGTTCGCCGGCACGATGTGCGTGGCGGTATTGGCGACGTTGAGCGGTTGTGCCTCGCTGCCCCCCCCGCTCAATCCCATCGCGCCCCCCGTCGCATCGAACTGGCCGAAGCAACCCGACACGCTAGGTGTTGCGGCCGCGTCTGAACTGACATGGCGCGAGTACTTCACTGAACCGGCCTTTCAGGCGCTGATGGAGACCGCCCTGGAAAACAACCGCGATCTGCGCGCAGCGGCGCTGCGCACCGAGGAAGCGCGCGCCGCCTTCCGCATCCAATGTGCGCAGCAGGCGCCGATGGACGGCGTGGGCGCGCAGCAGACCCGCGCCGGCCTGCCCGATGCGTTGCAGCCGCTGGCTGGCCGCCCGGTCCTGGAGGCCAACGTGGCTTCTGTGGGCATCAGCAGTTGGGAACTGGACCTGTGGGGCCGCGTGCCCAGCATGAAGACCGCCGCATTGGAGCAATGGCTGGCCACCGAGCAGGGCCGCAGCGCCGTGGCGTTGGCGCTGGTCGCCCAGGTCGCCGATGCACCTCGTGGCGATCCCGCGCCAGCATCATCTCGCCGTACCCAACGATCTCTCCTTCCCGGCAAAAGCCTTCGTCACACGGGAAGGCTTGGGCCGCGAGCTCGATCCCGGCTTCGACATGGCCAGCCACGCACTGCCGCTGCGGGAGCGTGCCATGCGCGTGCGCTACTCCCCGGCGGCGCTGCTCAGACGGGGGCAGCGGATGGCCGGTGACATGCTCTCGTGGCTGGCAGACTGGCCCCAGGATATCTCCCGGCTGCTGCGAGCCGCCCGCCGCGGCCGTCTGGAAATACACATCGACGTCACCCATCTGAGACGGGTCGGCGATCAGCTCGACAATGCCGCGAACCGCCTGGTGATCGGGATCGTCGCCGCCGCGCTCATCGTCGGCCCATCCATTGTCATGACCGTGCCGGGAGGGCAGACGCTCCGGGGGTTGCCGGCCTTCGGTCTTGTCGGATTGCTTGGCGCGACAGTCGGCGGCATATGGCTTGTGCTTTCCATTTTGCTCAGCGGGAGAGGACGATGAGTGGCAACGGTCCGGCCGACGACCGTGCGGCCAACGTGATGAAGGAGGCACCGTCGCCGTGCGGGGTTCGGGCGATTGCCACGGGGAAGGTCGTCATCTTCTATTCCTCCATCGGATACGGACACATCAGTGCCGCTCAATCCATTCAGGACGAGATACGGCGGCAATCTCCGGCGACCCAGGTGCTGCTGCAGGACATCCGCACGTTCATGCATCCGGTGTGGCGGCGGGTCGACGAGCGCCTGTACTGGTTCGCCGCCAGCAATCTGCCGGAGTGCTTCGAGAGTCTGTTCCGTGCGATGCAGACGCGCGGCAGCCGTGCCCTCTCGCTGTCGACGCTGCCCAACGATTATCCGGAAGAACGCGTATTGGCCTACTTGGCCGCGCAGCGACCGGATGCTGTTCTCGCCACCCATTACGGGGCGGCCCAGGTGTTGGGAACCTTGCGAGAGAAAGGGCTATTGTCCGACCCGAGAATCGGCTGGCTGCACACGGATTTCTTCGAGGGCTATTTCCCGCGCATCTCCAAGCGGATCGACCGCACCTTCGTCGCGCATCCGGAACTCGAACGACGCTGGCTGGCGGCGGGGGTTGCGGCCGGGAAGGTCGTCACCAGCGGCATGCCGGTGCGGCCTCCGGCGACATCCGTAGACGCCCGCCGCATCACGCTTGAGGAGCTGGGGCTGTCGGTGGACGTAGCGACACTGCTGCTGAGCGGCGGCAAGGAAGGGGCGGGGAACTATCCGGGGGTGATTGACAGCGTCGTTCGCCACTGCCCGGGCTGCTTGCAGATCATCGCGGTGTGCGGCACGAATTCGAGGCAGTACGAGGCGCTCGCCGAACTGCAGGAAAAATTGCCGCAGAGGGTGACACTGAAGCCTCTGGGGCTGCTGCCGCGCAGTGACATGGCGTCCTGCATGGCCGCCGCCGACATCCTGGTCACCAAGGCGGGCGGGATGACGCCAGCAGAGGCTTTTGCACTCGGAGTGCCGACTGTGCTGCTCGATGTGATCAGCGGCCACGAACGCGAAAATGCAGCCCTGTTCCAGCGCCAGGGTCTGGCCAGGTTCGCGGTTTCCGCCGACGATGCCGGGAGGTTCGCGATGGAGTTGCTCTCCGACCCCGCCCTGCGGGAGGCGATGCTGCGTGCCCAGCGAAAATTCCGGCAAAGCATCGACATCGCGAGCATCGTCCGATTTGCGCTGGACGATGGCTTCAGGCCGGCCCGGCCCTTGCCCGACTACGGCGTCGAAAACGGAGCCCCCGTCCAGGGGATCGACCAAGCGCTGGCGCAACTGGATTCCGAAGCGCCGGCAGAGGTCGAACTGCTGTTGTCCTACGCCACCTCGCAAACGCCGCAACGGGTCGTCCTCGAAAATCCATTTGGGCATCTTGCCATCCGCATCAACGGCATCGTCTACAGCGCGAACTACATCGCGGACCCGTCCGTCGATCGGAACTTCCTGCAGCACGTAAGCCTGGCAGACTACCTGTACGGCATCAATCGCCCGTCCCGTTCGCAGGTCCATACCAACACCTACGGCATGGCTTATGGCCGTGAGACGCTCGGGTTGCGGGTCCAAGGCATTCCCGCCGAGCGTCGTGCGGCCATGGTGGCCGAGGCACACCGCATCGAGAACGGATTCCGGGACGGAAGCCTGCGCTGGAACAGGAGCGATCTCAATTGCGCCGACGTGGTTGCGCGAATTCTCACCGCCGGTGGCTACGGCGACCGTTCCCTGTACGACTGGGCGGGCTTACCGAGCATGCCGTTGGACCTGTTCGAGCGGATGCGGGCGCGCTTCGAGGAAGCCCCTTCCTTGCGGGAAGAACTGGTCGCCTACCGGTTAATGCCTGGAACCCAGGCAAGCTATCGTTTCTCCCGTTTCCCGCTGTCGTTCGGGCAGCCATTGCGCTCGATGGCGCGCGTCCTGAGCGATGCGCCGGGGGATGCGCTCGAACAGGCGACGACCCGGCAGGTCACCGGTTACTTTGGGGACCGGCGACTCTATGTGGAGGACCTGCGGGCCTGCTGGTCAGCTTCGGGATTTGCGGATCGCTCCTTGACCGGCCGTCCCCACTTGGCGCTGGAGCAGGCCATCCTCGCCGATCTGCGGCGCCTGCTCGCGGTATACGCGAAACTGCCGCTCAAGCGGATCGAGCGCTTGGGGAGGTCCCCCGCCGCACAGGCATACCACCGCCTCGTCGACCGCGGGCTCGAACTCGCCCGACTGGCCACCGAGCATGCCGAGGATGATCTGCGTCATCGCGCCGACCGCCTGCGCACGTTGTTCACCCAGCTCGTGGAGAACTATGGGCGGATCGACCCGCAGCGCCTGGAGTCGCGCCACGTGCGGGCATACCTTGCGCGGCTTCGGGCGTTCGAGTCGGCGCTGGAGCGTGAACGCGTGCCCGCCCGTACTGCGTGGGCGCTGCTGCACGCGTGGTGGCACAGGATGGTGGCGCCCGCTCGCGCCAGCGCGCGGGCGCATCCTCGCGGCAAGGGGTCAAGTGGGTTCAGCGGCATGCGGGTTGATCCGGGCGAAGTCAAGCCTACCGGCGATGCGAAAGAGCACGGTGCGCATCCCCTCGAAGCTGGTCCAGCCACGCGCTCGGCGCTCGGCCACCTGGAAGCGCCCATTCAGGACTTCCAGGAGGCCATTGGTCTGGCGGGGCTGGGTCCAGGTGACGATGCCCTCAAAGTAAATTCGGATCAACCAGGCGACGTCCGTCATCGGCTTGAGACCTCCATGACAGTTGCCAAACCCTGCAAATGAGTACACCCGATTTCTCGCCGTTCCATTACCATTGCAAAGATCGTCCGTATGAACTATATTTTTACCGGAACAGCCGGAGGATGTATGCGCAATCATGCAGAGACAACCAGCGGCCACGAGGCGCGCAGTGCCAAGACCCGATCGCAGTTGATCAATGCAACGATCAGCGTTGTCGCTGCCGTTGGCTACGAGGGAGCGACCACACGCGCCTTGTCCCAGTCGGCAAAAACCACGCTGTCGGCCATTCCCTACCATTTCGGCAGCAAGAAGGACCTCTATCTGGCCGCAGCGAACATGATCGCCGGATATGTGGCCGATCGCTTCGGGGAGGCTGCGGCCTTGCTCGACGATGCATCGGACGTTGGGCTTTCCGTTCGCTTCGAGAACGCACTGATCCAACTGCTCCACATCATTCTGGAGGAGGCCGAGCCGCATGCCTGGACGGCGTTCGTGGCCCGCTGCGCTTACGACAACGACGACGCCTTCGCCCTGATTCATGAACGCGCGATCGTTCCGCTGCAGGCGCGTCTGGTGCAGGCCGCCAGCCAGTTCAGCGGCCGCTCTCCCGATGACGAGGCGCTGCGGCTGCGCGTCAACGCCATCATGACGGCAATCTTCAGTTTCAGGTTTCTGCGCGGCGTGATGCTCCGTGGCATGGACTGGAAAAGCATTCAGACCCAGGCCGTCGGACAAATCACGGACATGGTCCGCGATCTGTGCCGAAGCGGCTTTCTTGCTGTTCGGCCGGCTGGTGACGGCGCGGACCGAAAAACAGGCCCCACCTGATTCCCTGATTCCACCAACCCCTCTCAATTGAAAGGAAATGCACCATGACTCTCCAATCCTACGCACACCAGACCGTCGCATGGGCGAAGCAGCGCCTCGATGAGACCGATGCCATTCTCTCCGAGGTCGAGAAATTGGCCACCGATATCAAGGAGGATTCCCGCAAGCAAGCCGACGCAGCCCGCGCACGCCTCGCGGAGTCCCGCGCGAAGCTGCAGCAGTACTACGATGCGCTGCGTGCCCAGGCAGATACCGTGAAGCAGGAAGCGGGCGAAATTCAGGACAAGCTCGAAGCCGAATGGATCGAGGTCGAGTCCGCCCTCCAGCAGTTTGTCGCCACCACCGGCGATCAGGTGAAAACCGTGCGCAGCATCGTCGTCGTCCGTGCCCGCGCACAGCAGCAAGCGTGGCAAGACTCCCTGAAGGATTTGCGTGGCCAGGCGGCTGATGCCGTCGAGAAGGCCCGCGGCGAACTCGATGCCGCGTTCGATCACCTTTCCGCCGCGGCCGACAAGTTCCAGGCGCGCATCGGCGAGGTCAAGGACGCCGGCGATGAGTCCTGGCGTGCCGTGAAGCAGGGGTTCACCAATGCCAAGGCCGCTCGCGATGTCACGGTTCAGAAGATCAAGGACACCTTTTCCAAGGTTCTTTGAACGTAGGCGCCACATCGCTTAATTTTTGGCTCATCCGGAGAAATCATCATGAAACTTCGCTTTTCCACGATCGCCTTGGCGCTGGCTGCCCAGGCAGCATTGCTGTCGGCTCATCCCGCCCTGGCACAGACTGCAGAAACAACACAGGCCGATTCAGCCGCCGCACAGAAGGAACCATCAAGGGCTCACCGGGCACTGGCATGGTCGCAAGATCGGCTGGCCCAGCTTGATGCCAACATCACTGTCCTGGAAAACGATGCCAGCAAGCTCCGGGGCAAGGCGCGCACCAAGGCCGATGCGGCGTTGGCGGACTTGCGCAAGCAGCGGGACGCCTATCGCCGCCGGGCTCAAGATGCCGCAGCCAACGCAAGGAACTGGAGCGATGCCCAGGTCGCCGAAGCCCGTCAGGCACTCGACAACGATTGGGCCGCCTTCCAGGCCACCCGGGACAAGTATCTTGAAGAAAGCAAGGCCAGCATCGCTACGCGGCGCGCCGTACTGAAGGCGGAACTTGAGGCACAGCAAAAAGCGCTTGCCGGATTGCGTGCCGACGCGGCCAAGCTCACGGCGGATCAGCGCGCAGCCATTGACGCGCGCATTGCCGAACTGAATGCCAGCGTGGAGGAAACCAAGGCCCATGTCTCCAAAGCATCGGCCGAGGTATGGGAGACCACGAAAAAGAGCTACGGGGAAGCCCAGCGGCTTTTCTTCGAGACCTATGCGTCCATCCGTCAGTCCATCGACGAGGCTGCAAAGTAATTTCCCCCATGCTGGAGACGTGGGCATGCTCTGCGCGTTCCCGTCTCTGGCGCATGAACACATGCGCGGGAAGTGACAGCCGGGAGATCCCGTTGAGGGAGGAAATCCCATGCGTCTGTCAAATGAAATTCAAGCCCTGGGCGTACAGATTGCCGAGCAGACCCGCCGACGGCTCGAATCACCAGATGAAGAAGCCCCGCCCCTCACCGCAGAAGCGGCCTGCGCCAGCGAAGCACCTGCGCAATGGCACGATGCCGATGCCTTCCTGAAAGCCGTGGCGAGTTCGCAGACGATCTGAATAGGCAACCGCGCCTGACATCGGCTTGGCCGTGGGCGTCGTCGCCATTGGTTGCCAAACCCGTCAGGCTTCAGCGCTGTATGGGCGCAGCGGTCGGGTCGGGCGGGTCGGGCAGCAGGCAGGCTTCGGCGACCTGCAGGTCGTTGTCGCGCGCAAAGTTGATGACGAAATCCCAGGCCATGGGCTCGTGGTCGCGCAGGTCGCTGTTGACCACAACGCATTTCACGCCATTGAGCGTGGTCGGAATGCACCAGGGGGAGTAGCTCAAATGGCTGCCGGGCTTCGCTCCGCCAGGGCGAAAGCTGCTCATCACCCCGGCCAGCCGCTCGGCCCAGTCGCTGGGCCGAAAGGTTTTTCCTGCGTGGGTGATGCCCTGAATGAAGACTTCTTTGGAGGAGGGGGAAACCATCGGGGTGTGATAGATAGGTGGCGGATACCGCAGGATCACTGCTTGCTACGCCGCGCCTCGCATTCTAACTCTTATATAAGAGCTGGCCTGCACCCTGCCCCGCCACTGCATTGCAGTGATGCGCAATCGTCATCTTCGGGCGCCTGCGCTCGCCCTAGAATCGTGCTTCGCTTTTTCGGGTTGCGGCCACCACGGGTCGGCCCTTCACCCCACCGTCTGGAGTCCACTGCATGACCGCTTTCATTGAGGCCGCCTCGCCCCACGTGATGAACACCTATGGCCGCGTGCCGATTGCGCTGTCGCACGGGCAGGGCTGCCGCGTGTGGGACGTGAACGGCAAGCAATACCTGGATGCGCTGGGCGGCATTGCGGTAAATACACTGGGCCACAACCACGCCAAGCTGGTGCCCGCGCTGCAGGACCAGATCGGCAAGATCATGCATTCGTCCAACTACTACCACGTGCCGGGGCAGGAGCAACTGGCCACCCGGCTGGTCGAGCGCTCGGGCATGACCAATGTGTTTTTCTGCAACTCCGGCCTGGAGGCCAACGAGGCCGCGCTCAAGATCGCGCGCAAGTACGGCGTGGACAAGGGCATCGCCAAGCCCGAGATCGTGGTGTACGAAAAGGCCTTCCATGGCCGCTCGATCGCCACCATGTCGGCCACGGGCAACCCCAAGATCCACAACGGCTTTGGTCCGCTGGTGGAAGGCTTCATCCGCGTGCCGCTCAACGACATCGACGCCATCCAGAAGGCCACCGAAGGCAACCCCAACGTGGTGGCCGTGTTCTTCGAGACCATCCAGGGCGAGGGTGGCATCAACCCGATGCGCGTCGAATACCTGCAGCAACTGCGCAAGCTGTGCGACGAGCGCGACTGGCTGATGATGATCGACGAGGTGCAGTGCGGCATGGGCCGCACCGGCAAGTGGTTTGCCCACCAGTGGGCCGGCATCGTGCCCGACGTGATGCCGCTGGCCAAGGGCCTGGGCTCGGGCGTGCCGATCGGCGCCGTGGTGGCAGGCCCCAAGGCCGCCAACGTGCTGCAGCCGGGCAACCACGGCACCACCTTCGGCGGCAACCCCCTGGCCATGCGCGCGGGCAATGAAACCATCCGCATCATGGAAGAAGACGGCCTGCTGCACAACGCCACCACGGTGGGCCTGCACCTCAAGACCGCACTGCAACACGCACTGGGCAGCCTGCCCGGCGTGACGGAAGTGCGCGGCCAGGGCCTGATGCTGGGGGTGGAACTGGCCAAGCCCTGCGGCGTGCTGGTGGGCCGCGCGGCCGAGGCCGGCTTGCTGATCAGCGTGACGGCCGACAGCGTGATCCGCATCGTGCCGCCGCTGATTCTCACCATCGCCGAAGCCGACGAAATCGTCGCCAAGCTCACCCCTCTGGTCAAAGCCCTGCTGGCGGAATAAGCCAGCCTGCAACGAGAGCGCCATGAAACATTACCTGCAGTTCAACGACCTCACCGCCGACGAGTACGCCTACCTGTTCGAGCGCGCCGCGCTCATCAAGAAGAAGTTCAAGGCCTACGAAAAGCACCACCCGCTGGTGGACCGCACCCTGGCCATGATCTTCGAGAAGGCCAGCACCCGCACGCGCGTGAGCTTCGAGGCGGGCATGTACCAGCTGGGCGGCAGCGTGGTGCACCTGACCACGGGCGACAGCCAGCTCGGCCGCGCCGAGCCGATCGAGGACAGCGCCAAGGTCATCAGCCGCATGGTGGACCTGGTGATGATCCGCACCTACGAGCAGACCAAGATCGCGCGCTTTGCCGAGCACTCGCGCGTGCCCGTCATCAACGGGCTGACCAACGAGTTCCACCCCTGCCAGATCCTGGCGGACATCTTCACCTTCATCGAACACCGTGGTTCCATCCAGGGCAAGACGGTGGCCTGGGTGGGCGACGGCAACAACATGGCCAACACCTGGCTGCAGGCCGCCGCGCTGCTGGGCTTCAAGGTGCACGTGAGCACGCCGCGTGGCTACGAAATCGATGAGAAATTGGCCGTTGGCGCAGGTGGGACAAGCGCCAGCAGCTATCAATTCTTTAGCAACCCGCTGGAAGCCTGCAAGGACGCGGACCTGGTCACCACCGATGTGTGGACCAGCATGGGCTACGAGGCCGAGAACGAAGCCCGCAAGGCCGCCTTCGCCGACTGGTGCGTGGACGCCGAAATGATGGCCGCCGCCAAGCCCGACGCCCTGTTCATGCACTGCCTGCCCGCCCACCGCGGCGAAGAGGTGGAAGCCGACGTCATCGACGGGCCCCAATCGGTCGTCTGGGATGAGGCGGAAAACAGGATGCACGTACAAAAGGCACTCATGGAGTACCTTTTGCTCGGCCGGGTTGCATGAAATGCAAGCCGGTGGCGCGCCAGCGCCAGCAGCCTGTTTCGGCGCAGGCTCATATCCGCGCAGCGGATGTGAAGCGGCCAACGGCCGCATGCCGGAGCCAAAATCGAATGCACGTACAAAAGGCACTCATGGAGTACCTTTTGCTCGGCCGGGTTGCATGAAATGCAAGCCGGTGGCGCGCCAGGGCCAGCAGCCTGTTTCGGCGCAGGCTCATATCCGCGCAGCGGATGTGAAGCGGCCAACGGCCGCATGCCGGAGCCAAAATCGAATGCACGTACAAAAGGCACTCATGGAGTACCTTTTGCTCGGCCGGGTTGCATGAAATGCAAGCCGGTGGCGCGCCAGGGGCTGCCGCCCTATCCCGCCGAAGCGCCTTTTGCCTGACGGCCCGGCACGCCTCCAGGCGCTACGTTGCCGGAAATAAGGGCGGCGCCATGCCATCGGCCTCGGGCGCCGGTGAAGCCCCCGCCACGCACACCCGGTTGCGCCCCTCGGCCTTGGCCTGGTAGAGCGCCCTGTCCGCCAGGTCGATCAGCGTAGCCGGCACCATGTGGGCGTCGTGCGCGCAAGCCACGCCCACCGACAGCGTGACCTCCACCGGTTGACCATCGGCCAGCCAGCGCCGCTCAGCCACCTGCAGGCGCAAGGCTTGCGCCCGGTCCACGGCGGTTTGCAGCCCCATGCCCGGCAGAAGCAGCAAAAATTCCTCCCCGCCATAGCGGCAGCAGATGTCGCTCGGCCGCATGGTCTGCAGCAGCAGGACCGCGATCTGGCGCAGGACCTCGTCCCCGGCGGCATGGCCGTGGAGGTCGTTGATCCGCTTGAAGTGGTCCAGATCGATGAGCAGCAGGGCCAGGGTGGCACCGTCGCCCGCGCAGCCGTCAAGCTCCCGCTGCAGTGCAGTGTTCAGGTAGCGGCGGTTGTACAGACCGGTCAGTGGGTCGCGATGGGCCTGCTCGGTCAGCTGGGCCTGCAGGGACTGAACCGCCTGCAGCTGGCTCTGCAGCGCCGCTTCGCTCTGGCGCAGCTTCGCCCGCGTGGTGCTGAGCACGACGGTGCGGGTATGGGCACCGCGGGCAAACAAGACCAGGTAGTTCGACAGGCACAGCATGCTCAAGGCGCTGACACGCAACGAGGTGTCGGGGGTAAAGCGCCACCCGTCCACTGCCACCACCAGTGCCGCCCCCGCCGCTACGCAAGCCAATGCCTGCAGCGCCCCCTTGAGTGCCCGGAAGGCAGTCATATTGATGCAGCCGCAAATGATCAGGGTGTAAACGATCCAGAGCGGAAACCCCAGCGCCGCGGCCCACAGGCCAAAACAGAAGTTGTCGAGCAGCATGTTCTGGATTTCTGCCGCCAGCGGATCCTTGGCATGGCGGGCCCGCAGGTACACGGCATGCGGATAGACCAGAAACTGCAGCACCATGAGCCCCCATGCCCACTGGCCATAGCCCTGCTCCAGGAAGTGAACCGAGAGCACGGCAACAACGATCAGCCAGGACGCGCTGCGATTGCGGTGGTTCATTCGGACCACCCAGTGGGTGGGCGCGGCAGGTACGGCGGTCATGGATGTGCTGCGACGATGGCGGGGCGGGAAAAATCGCCCGTAAACGGGTACAAGGAGAACCGTCCCATCTGTGATCGCCTCACGAGCAGGGCGGAGGTTGTTTCGCACTGTAACAACAAATTCGAGCGGCTGTCCGAACCGTTGAATTTGCCAACGTACAGCGCCCTACCACAACGCCCACCCCAAGCCCATCACCGTCTCGAAGCCATCCATGCCGCCTTGCGCTCCGGCGCCTGTGCATCGGGTGTGTGCACCGGCGTGGCGCAGCCCCCGCAATCGCTGCAGGCCCCGCAGGAGGGTGCCTTGCCCAGCCCTGGCCGCAATGCGCCCAGGCGTTTGCGCAGCGCAGCGGGCATCCAGTACCACGCTGCATAACCCGCCGCCAGCGCCACGATGGCGCTCACCGTGATGTCCTGCCACATGGTCAGGCGCCTCCCCACCACAGCGCCAGCCGGTAGGTCGTCCAGCTCGCGGCATAGGCCAGGGCAAAAAGATAGGCGGCCATCAGCAAGGCCAGGCGCCACGAGTTGGTCTCGCGCCGCACGGTGGCCAGCGTGGACAGGCACTGGGGCGCGAACACGAACCACACCAGCAGCGACAGCGCCGTGGCCAGCGACCATTGCCGGGCAATCAGCGGCCCCAGCTGCGCCGCCACATCGTCACCCGAGGCTGACAGCGCATACACCGTGCCCAGCGCACTCACCACCACCTCGCGCGCGGCCATGCCGGGCACCAGCGCCACGGCGATCTGCCATGTGAAACCCAAAGGCGCGAAGATGACCTCGAGCGCGCGGCCCAGCTGTCCGGCAAAGCTGTACTGGATGGCCGGGCCCGCGGCCCCCTCGGGCGCGGCCGGGTACGACGACAGAAACCACAGCAGCACCGTGAGCGCCAGGATGATGCCGCCCACGCGCTTGAGGAAAATCGTGGCGCGCTCGTACAGCCCCCGCGCCAGGCTGCGCAGGTTGGGCAGCCGGTAGGGCGGCAACTCCATCAACAGGGGCGTGGCCCGCGTGGGGCCGCGCCAGAGCTTCAGCACGGCCGCCACGGCCATGGCGCTCAGGATGCCGCCCATGTAAAGCGCGAACATCACCAGCCCCTGCAGGTTGAACACGCCCGCCACGGTGCGCGCGGGAATGAACGCGGCAATCAGCAGCGCATACACCGGCAGGCGCGCCGAGCAGGTCATGAGGGGCGCGATCATGATGGTGACCAGCCGCTCGCGCCAGTGCGTGATGGTGCGCGTGGCCATGATGCCCGGTATGGCGCAGGCAAAGCTCGACAGCAGCGGGATGAACGAGCGCCCCGACAGGCCCACGGTGCCCATGAGGCGGTCCAGCAAAAAGGCCGCACGCGGCAGGTAGCCCGAGTCTTCCAGCGCCAGGATGAACAGGAACAGGATCAGGATCTGCGGCAAAAACACCAGCACCCCGCCCACGCCAGCCAGGATGCCATCGACCAGCAGGCTGCGCAGCACGCCATCGGGCAGCATGCCATGCACCCACTGGCCCAGCGCTTCGGCGCCGTCCTTGATGGCCTCCATGGGCGGCGCCGCCCAGCTGAACACCGCCTGGAACATCAAGAACATGGTGGCCGCCAGCAGCAGCATGCCCCACAGCGGGTGCAGCACCACGCGGTCGATGGCGTCATCCACCCGCATCAGCTCTGCCGGCTCGCGCACCGCCAGGCGCAGGATGCGGCGTGCCTCCTGCTGCGTCTTGAGCACCTGCTCCGTGCCCTGGGGCTGCCAGGGCCGGGACTGCACCGCGCCCTGGGCACGCCAGCCATCCAGAAACTGCAGCAGCTCGCGCGCCCCGCCCTTGCGGATGCCCACGGTTTCCACCACGGGCATGCCCAGTTCGCGCCCAAGCACATCGCGGTCGATGGTGATGCCCGCGCGGCGGGCGGCATCGCTCATGTTGAGCGCCAGCACCATGGCAATGCCCATGGCCTGCGTCTCCAGCACCATGCGCAAGCCCAGTTGCAGGTTGGTGGCATCGACCACGCACACCAGCAGGTCGGGCGCGGCCTCGCCGGCCCGCTGGCCGGTGACCACGTCGCGCGTGACGGCCTCGTCGGCACTCAGGGCATTGAGGCTGTAGGCACCAGGCAGATCGAGCACGCGCACCCGCTGGCCCGAAGGCGTGATGAGCAGTCCCTCCTTGCGCTCCACCGTGACGCCCGCATAGTTGGCCACCTTCTGGCGGCTGCCGGTGAGCAGGTTGAACAAGGCCGTCTTGCCGCTGTTGGGGTGGCCCAGCAGCGCCAGGCTCAAAGGGGTTGCCAGCGTCGTCATACCGGCACCTCATTCACGGGCGCCGTGGTGCTGACGCGCACCAGGGCCGCCTCGCGCCGGCGCAGGGCAAAGGTGGTGCGCCCCACGCGCACGGCCAGCGGGTCGCCCGCCGGAAAGGCCCGCGCCACCACGCGCACGCGTTCGCCCGGCAAAAAGCCGATTTCCAGCAGCCGCAGCAGCACATCGCCATCCTGGGGCGCGGCGTCCATGCGCAACCCGCTCACCCAGGCGTCCACGCGCAGCGGCAGATCGGCCAGGCCAAGAGGGAGATCACGGGGTGTGGCAACTGCATCGCTGCGGGGCAGATCAGTCAAGGGTTTCACCAGCTTTCAAATGAAAACAGTTCTCATTCTACCGTCCAAGCCAGAAAACAGTGGCGGCGCCCGTGCCAAACCCGCGTTTTCTTGATGCGGCGCAAATCCACCGGTTCGCGCCGTAGCAGCCTGTTTTTTGTCCACGCGTTGCCATAAAGCGACACCACGAATGGGCCAGCGCGCTACCTTTTCGCCCATGCAAAAGCTCTGGGACATTTCCCCCCCTGTCCACCCCGGCACACCGGTGTTTCCCGGCGATACCCCTTACCAGCAGCAGTGGAGCGCCACCATCGCGCCCGGCTGCCCGGTGAACGTGAGCGCCATCACGCTGTCGCCCCATGTGGGCGCCCACGCCGATGCGCCGCTGCACTACGACGAGCGCGGCGCCGCCATGGGTGATGTGTCACTCGACGCGTTTCTGGGCCCCTGCCGCGTAGTCCACGCCATCGGCTGCGGCCCGCTGATCGAGTGGCAGCACATCGCCCACGCGGTGGACGCCACCCTGCCCCAGCGCGTGCTGGTGCGCACTTACGCCAAAGCCCCCACCCAATGGGACGGCCAGCTCACCGCCTACGCCCCCGCAACGATTGAGCGCCTGGCCGACCGGGGCGTGCTGCTGGTGGGCATCGACACCGCCAGCATCGACCCGGCCGACAGCAAGACGCTGGACAGCCACCAGGTCATCCGCCGCCGCAACCTGCGCGTGCTGGAAAACCTGGTGCTCGACGAGGTGCCCGAGGGCGACTACGAACTCATCGCGCTGCCGCTGAAGCTGACCACCGCCGATGCCTCGCCGGTCCGCGCCGTGCTCCGCGCACTGTGATTCACTGAATTCAAGCCTTTTTGGCCTCTAGCGCTTATCCGGTAAGCGCTAACAGCTATCAAAACAGAAGTAACCGACCTCAATTGCCATGACCACCACCCTCCAAGACTGCCGCGCCCTGGATGCGCAAGACCCGCTGGCGCCGCTGCGCGAGCACTTCACGCTGCCACCCGGCGTGATCTACCTCGATGGCAATTCGCTGGGCGTGTTGCCCAAGGCTGCCGCCGCCCGCGTGGCCGATGTGGTGACGCGCGAATGGGGCACCGACCTCATCCAATCCTGGAACACCGCGAGCTGGTTCGACCTGCCCCAGCGCCTGGGCAACCAGCTGGCGCCGCTGATCGGCGCCGGCCCGAATGAAGTGGTGTGCACCGACAGCACCTCCATCAACCTCTACAAGGTGCTGAGCGCGGCGCTGAACATCGCCCGCGAAGACAGCCCCACACGCCGCCGCATCGTGAGCGAGCGCAGCAACTTCCCCACCGACCTCTACATCGCCGAAGGCCTGTGCAAAGAGCGCGGACTGGAGCTGGTGCTGGTGGAGCCCGAAGACATTGCCGCAGCGCTGACCACCGACGTGGCCGTGCTCATGCTCACGCATGTGAACTACCGCACCGGCGCCATGCACGACATGGCCGCCATCACCGCCGCCGCGCACGCCCAGGGCATTCTGTGCGTGTGGGACCTGGCGCACAGCGCGGGCGCGGTGCCCGTCGATCTCCACGGAGCGGGCGCCGATTTCTCGATTGGCTGCGGCTACAAGTATTTGAACGGCGGCCCCGGCGCCCCCGCGTTTGTGTGGGTGCACCCGCGCCATGCCAGCCGGCCGGATTTGAAGTTCATGCAGCCGCTGTCGGGCTGGTGGGGCCATGCCGCGCCGTTTGCGTTCACGCCCGACTACCAGCCCGCGCCGGGCATCACGCGCTACCTGTGCGGCACGCAGCCCATCATCAGCCTGTCGGCCCTGCAATGCGGGCTGGATGTGTTCACCGCCGCCGAGGCCCTGGGCGGCATGGCCGCGCTGCGCGCCAAGTCGCTGGCGCTGACCGACCTGTTCATCAAGCTCGTGCAAGAGCGCTGCGCGGGCCACGGCCTGGGCCTGGCCACGCCGCGCGAGCATGCCCGGCGCGGCTCGCAGGTGTGCCTGACCCGTGAGTATGGCCCCCACGCTCCGCCGCTGCGCGGGTCGCTGCCCCCCGAGGGGGCTGTCACCGCCTTGGGGCGGCCCGTCGCCGGTGACTCCGGCGCCTATGCCATCGTGCAGGCGCTGATTGCACGCGGCGTGATTGGGGACTTCCGTCGAGGCGACGGCGGCAAAGGCCCGCACAAGGACATCCTGCGCTTTGGCTTCACGCCGCTGTACATCGGCTTCGAAGACGTGTGGAATGCCGTGGAGCACCTGCGCCAGGTGCTCGACACAGCACAGTGGCAGCGCCCCGAATTCAACCAGCCACACGCAGTGACCTGACCGAGAAGGAACAACCCCGCCATGTGCCCCTTTGCCCAAAACCCCGCCAGCGAAACGCCCGCGCCCGCAGCCGCCCTGCCCGAAGCCATCGTGCACGAAGAACGCGCCCAGCTCGACTTCAGCCAGAGCATGAGCTATGGCGACTACCTGCAGCTCGACGCCGTGCTCACCGCGCAAAAACCGCTGTCGCCCGCGCACGACGAGATGCTGTTCATCGTGCAGCACCAGACCAGCGAGCTGTGGATGAAGCTCATGCTGCACGAGCTGCGCGCGGCCATCGGCCATATCGCACGCGATGAGTTGCAGCCCGCGTTCAAGATGCTGGCCCGCGTCTCCAAGATCATGGAGCAGCTGGTGCACGCCTGGGACGTGCTGGCCACCATGACGCCGCCCGAATACAGCGCCATGCGGCCCTACCTGGGCAGCTCCAGCGGCTTTCAGAGCTACCAGTACCGCAGCATCGAATTCGCCTTGGGCAACAAGAACCGCGCCATGCTGCAGCCCCATGCGCACCGCCCCGACCTGCTGGCCCAGGTGCAGGCCGCCTTCGAGGCCCCATCGCTGTACGACGAAGCCCTGCGCCTGCTGGCCCGGCGCGGCCTTCCTGTGCCCGCCAGCCACACCGACCGCGACTGGGCCCTGCCCTACGCCGAGAGCGATGCGGTGGAGCGCGCCTGGCTCACCGTGTACCGCAACCCGCAGCAGCACTGGGACCTGTACCAGCTGGGCGAGGAACTCACCGACCTCGAAGACGCGTTTCGCCTCTGGCGCTTTCGCCATGTGACCACGGTGGAACGCGTCATCGGTTTCAAGCGCGGCACGGGCGGCACCGGCGGCGTGAGCTACCTGCGCAAGATGCTGGATGTGGTGCTGTTCCCCGAGATCTGGAAACTGCGCACCGATCTGTAAAATTCAGGCCAAATTGGCATCCAGCGCTTGTACAGCAAGCGCTGGATGCTATTAAAAACAGAGTTACACCACCGCGACAGCGCCCGCACGCGGCGGCGTGTAGGCTGCACACTCTGTAAGACGCCCGCCGTGCCTGCGCAACCACTACCCGCTTCACCGTCTGTGCCCCATCCCGACGCCGCCCCCACACACCCCGCGCCCTTGCCGCCCTCTCCGCCCGTGGCACCCGTCCCGCCACCCCAGGCCGCGCTGTGGTTCATGCTGCTGGCGCTGCTCTCGGCCTTTGCGCTGAGCCAGGCCTACCGCACCGTCACCGCCATCATGGCCACGGGCCTGCAGGCTGACTTTGGCCTCTCGCCGGCGTCGCTGGGCGCGTTTGCCGGGCTGTTTGGCCTGTCGTTTGGCGTGACGCAGTTTTTCATGGGCATCGGCATGGACCTGTACGGACTGCGCCGCACCGTGCTCAGCGCCTTTCCGCTGGCCATTGCCGGCGCCGCCGTGTCGGCCTGGGCGCCCAACCATGGCTGGCTGATGTTGGGCCAGCTGCTCATTGGCGTGGGCTGCGCGCCGGCCTTTCTGGCCTGCACGGTGTTCATTGCGCGGCATTTCCCCAGCTCGCGCTTTGCCTTCATGTCGGGCGTGGGCCTGGGCGTGGGCGGGCTGGGCCTGCTGCTCACCGGCACGCCGCTGGCCTGGCTGGTGCAGCAGTGGGGCTGGCGCAGCGGCTTTGTGCTGCTGGCCGTGCTGTCGGCGCTGGCGTGGCTCTTGATCTGGCGCTGCGTGCACGAGCCCGCCCTGGCCGGCCCGGCGCCCGCGCGCGAGCGCTGGGGCACCGCCGTGCGCCGCTTTGGCGCGCTGTTCATGCTGCCGCACACGCTGGGCATCCTGCTGCTGGGCATGGTCGGCTACGCCTCGTTCCTGGCGCTGCGCGGCCTGTGGATCGGGCCGATGCTGATCGACCGCTATGCGTTCACGCTCGTCGAAAGCGGCAACATGGCGCTCGCCATGTCTCTGATTTCACTGTTCGCACCCGCCTTTTTTGGCCGCATCGACCCCGGCCCGGCGCGCCGGCGTGCCTGGGTGGCCAACTTTTCGCTGCTGGTGGCCGCGCTCTACCTGGGCCTGGGGCTGGTGCACCACGCCACGCTGAACCTGGCGCTGGTGGTGTGCATCGCGGTGCTGTCGGGCTATTCGGTGCTGCAGTATTCGGATGTGCGCTCGTCCTACCCGCCCGACCTGACCGGGCGCGCGCTGTCGGTGTTCACCATGGCCATGTTTCTGGGCGTGGGCCTGGTGCAGTCGCTCACCGGCTGGGTCGCCGGCTGGGCGCAGGGCCAGGGGCTGGAGCCCTACAGCGCGGTGATGGGCGCGATTGCCGCGCTGCTGGCGTTGGGCTCGACCGCGTTTCGCTGGCTGCCGGCATCGCCGCTGCTGCAGCAACCGGGGGCACCCGGCAAGGAATCTGCATAAAAAATCATGTCAGCGCTTATGGATAAAGCGCTGAAAGCTATATTTTCAATAGCAACTAGAGCGAACTGGCGCTGGAGCCATCGCCCCGGTAAAGCCAGGGCACGTCCAGCAGCCGCTCGCCCAGCAGGCGCAGCGACAGGTCGCGCGCCCAGCGCATGGGCCCCATGGCGTGAAAAATGCGGCCATTGCGGGTGGAGCGGGCCTGCACGCGCGCATTGCGCTGCCAGCGGTTGAGCGCATAGCGGGTGAGGCGCAGCGGCACATCCAGGTCGTGCATGGCCAGCGCGCGCTGCAGCTCGGCGGCGTCTTCAATGGCCATGCCGGCGCCCTGCGCCAGATACGGGCGCATGGGATGGGCGGCGTCGCCCAGCAAGGCCACCACGCCCTGGGCCATCTCGGCCGGGCTGCGCACCGGGGGGCGGTCGCACAGCGGCCACAGGCGCCAGCCAGCGCCCGCATCGACCACCCCGCGAACCACCTGCTGCAGCGCCGTGCAGGTGCCCGTCAGCGCTGCCTCCAGGTCGGCGCCGTTGGCTGCGTGGTCCCAGTTTTCCAGGTCGTGCGGCGCGGGGCCCTGCACGATGACCACCAGGTTCTGCAACTCGCCCCGGCGCACGGGGTACTGCACCACATGCAGGCGCGGCCCCAGCCAGGCGGTGACCTGGCGGGTGCGCAGCACCTTGGGCAACGCGTGCTGCGGCACCAGGGCGCGGTAGGCCAGGTGCCCGGTCACGCGCGGGCGCTGCTCGCCCAGCAATTGCGCGCGGGTGCGGCTCCACAGGCCGTCGGCCCCCACCAGGGCATCGCCCTCCACTTCCTTGCCCCGGCTGGTGCGCACCGTCACCACGCCCTCGGCGTCGGTGAAGCGGTCGATCGCGTGGTCGAGATGAAATTGCGTGTCGGTGTATTTGCTGACGGCGGCCAGCAGCAGGCCATGCAGGTCGGCGCGGTGGATGGTGGCGTAGGCCGCGCCGTAGCGCTCTACTGCCGTGCTGCCCAGCGGCATGGCCGCAAGCTCTTGGCCCGTGAGGGCGCTGCGCACCTGCAAACGTCCCGGAAATGCCGCCACATCCTGCAGCGGGCGCTGCAGGCCCCAGGCCTGCAGGCGGCGCACCACGTTGGGCCCCAATTGCACGCCCGCGCCCACCTCGCTGAATGCAGCAGCACGTTCATACAGCCGCACCTCCCACCCGGCCCGCGAAGCCCCCAGGGCCGCAGCCAATCCGCCAATGCCGCCACCCGCGATCAACACCTGTTTTCTCATGCCCGCATTGTGCCGCGCGCCACCCGCGGGCTGACGGGCTGACGGGCGGGCGGGGCTTGCGCGTTCGTCAGCCCGATCAGGAACCCGTCAACAGCTGGCGCAGCACGAACGGCAAGATGCCGCCCGCCTGGTAGTAGTCCACTTCGATCGGCGTGTCGATGCGCAGCGTGACCACCACCTCCTGGCGCGCGCCGTCTTCCCGGTGGATGACCAGCGTGGCGTCGCTCTGCGGGGTGAGTGCGGCATCGGGCACCACGTCGATGACCTCGTTGCCCACCAGGCCCAGCGATTGCCACGAATCGGCGCCCTTGAACTGCAGCGGCAGCACGCCCATGCCCACCAGATTGGAGCGGTGGATGCGCTCGAAGCTGCGCGCCACCACGGCCTTGATGCCCAGCAGTTGCGTGCCCTTGGCGGCCCAGTCGCGGCTGGAACCGGTGCCATATTCCTCGCCGGCAAACACCACGGTGGGCGTCTTTTGCGCCATGTATTGCATGGCCGCGTCGAAGATGAACATCTTCTCGCCCTGCAGCGGCCCCTCGTTCTGGAACACCGTGACGCCGCCCTCTTCGCGCGAGCCATCGGCCGTGGGCGCAATCATGAGGTTCTTGATGCGCACGTTGGCGAAGGTGCCGCGCATCATCACGTCATGGTTGCCGCGGCGCGCGCCGTAGCTGTTGAAGTCGGCCTTTTGCACGCCGTGCTGCACCAGCCACTGCCCCGCGGGCGAGCTGGCCTTGATGGAGCCAGCGGGCGAAATGTGGTCGGTGGTAATGGAATCGCCAAACAGCGCCATGATGCGGGCGCCCTGCACGGAAACCGGGCCATTTTGGCCTGTAGCGCGCGCCCTGTCTGCGCTAGACGCTCCTTTTTCAAGAGCAAAATCGGCAAAGAACGGCGGCTCGGCAATGTAGGTGCTGGCGGGCCAGGTGTAGGTGTTTCCAGCCACACCCTTGATCTTTTCCCACAGCTTGCCGGGCTCGGTCTTGACCTTGGCGTAGTTTTCGCGGAATGCCTTGCCCTTCATGGCGAACTTCATGAGATCGTAGATCTCGTCGCTGCTGGGCCAGATGTCGCCCAGGTAGATGTCTTTGCCCCCCTTGCCCTGGCCCACGGGCTCGGTCATCAGGTCCCTGAGCACCGTGCCGGCGATCGCGTAGGCCACCACCAGCGGCGGGCTGGCCAGGAAATTGGCCTTGAGGTTGGGGTGGATGCGCGCCTCGAAGTTGCGGTTGCCCGACAGCACCGCCGCGCACACCAGGTCGTTGCTGGTGATGACCTCGTTGAGCTCGGGCGTCAGGTCGCCCGCATTGCCGATGCAGGTGGTGCAGCCGTAGCCCGCCAGTGCAAAGCCCAGCTTTTCCAGATACGGCAGCAGCCCGGTTTCGCGCAGGTATTCGGTCACGATGCGCGAGCCCGGCGCCAGCGAGGTCTTGATGTGCGGCTGCACCTTGAGCCCCGCCTTCACCGCCTTCTTGGCCAGCAGGCCGGCCGCCAGCAGCACGCTGGGGTTGCTGGTGTTGGTGCAGCTGGTGATGGCGGCGATCAGCACATCGCCATTGCCGATCTTCAGGGCCTTGTCTGCATCGCCCGGCAGGTCGCATACCGAAATGGATTGGCTGGCATGCTGCGCCGTGGCCAGCGTCGGGCGGTTGCCCACCATTTCCACCACCGAGCGCGTGGCGCCGGGTTGTAGCGCAGGCGCGTCCTCGGCCGGCCCCCCTTCGCCGCAGCCGACCCGGTGGCGCTGCAGCAGGCGCTCGGCCGGCTGGTTGAAGCCATTTTCGGCATTGGGCTTGCTGAACAGCGATGCGAACTGCGTGGCCACCTTGCCCAGCTCGATGCGGTCTTGCGGGCGCTTGGGGCCGGCCAGGCTGGGGGTGACCTGCCCCAAGTCGAGCTTCACGACCTGCGAATAATCCACCTCGCCCGCCAGCGGCACGCCAAACAGGCCCTGGGCCTTGAAATAGGCCTCGAAGGCTTCGATCTCGCTCTTGGTGCGGCCCGTGCCCTGGAAGTACTCCATCGTCCGCTCATCGACCGGGAAGAAGCCCATGGTGGCGCCGTATTCGGGCGCCATGTTGCCGATGGTGGCGCGGTCGGGCAGCGCCAGCGTGCGCGTGCCCTCGCCAAAAAATTCGACGAACTTGCCCACCACCTTATGCTGGCGCAGGATTTCGGTCACGGTGAGCACCAGGTCGGTGGCGGTGACGCCTTCGCGCAGCTGGCCGGTCAGCTCCATGCCCACCACGTCGGGCGTGAGGAAGTACACCGGCTGGCCCAGCATGGCGGCCTCAGCCTCGATGCCGCCCACACCCCAGCCCACCACGCCAATGCCGTTGATCATGGTGGTGTGGCTGTCGGTGCCCACCAGCGTGTCGGGGTAATACACGCCATCCTTGCGCTTGTGCACGCCGCGCGCGAGGTATTCGAGGTTGACCTGGTGCACGATGCCAAAGCCCGGCGGCACCACGCCAAAGGTGTCAAAGGCCTGCATGCCCCATTTCATGAACTCGTAGCGTTCGCGGTTGCGCTGGAATTCGAGCTTCATGTTGAGATCGAGCGAATCCTTCTGGCCATAGTGATCAACCATGATGGAGTGGTCCACCACCAGATCCACCGGCACCAGCGGTTCGATCTTCTTGGGGTTTTTTCCCAGCCTGGCGGCCACGCTGCGCATGGCAGCCAGATCGGCCAGCAGCGGCACGCCGGTGAAATCCTGCAGCACCACGCGCGAGACGACAAACGGTATCTCGTCCTTGCGCGCCGCCTGGGGCGCCCAATGGGCCAGTTGCCGCACATGCTCGGCCGTGACCTTGCGTCCATCGCAGTTGCGCAGCACCGATTCGAGCACGATGCGGATCGACACCGGCAGGCGGTGGATCTGCGGAAACTCCTTGGCCAGCGCGGGCAACGAATAGAACTGCCCCGCTTTGCCGGACGCGGTCTTGAAGTTCTTCAGCGTGGATGCAAAAGCGTGGCGGGCGGGCTTGGACGACGAGGCCATGGCGAACTCCTTTAAGAGACAACAGGGCCTATTCTGGCAGTCCCGCATGGCGGTGCAATGGTGGGGCCGTGCACAGGGGCGAAATACTGGCGCCATGCGTGAATGGGCGGGGTTGGAATCAACCCCACGCCGGGCCAGCATCCCGCATTACCCAACTGCTGCCATGGTGCATGGCATCCCTGCGGTGGACATGGCGGGCATCGTGGATATCGCGCGCCAAATAGAACGCTTGCGCCATTCCATTCAGACCCGCTTGGATGCGGCGGCCCTTATGGCGGACAGACCCATGCCGGGCGGGGTAATGCCTCATTGCGTTCATACAGGCGACGGTGAATGTGATTCACCGGAATCACCACGGTATTGGGAAAATCGTCGATATCACCGGGCACGAACTGGCCGTGGAATCGTTCTTTTCGGGCCATGATTTCACCGCCAAATACCTGTGAAACAGGTGTAACAGGGGCACCGCGAGAAGGCGCAGCATGCCGCATCCTGACGCGGTGAATGCACCATCAAAAAAGTCCGCTAATGCGGACCTTTTTGATGGCCAATGCGCAGCCCAGTTAAATGGCGAACTGCTCGCGGCTCTCGTTCTGAATCCACTTTGGTGGTTTGCCACGGCCGGTCCAGGTCTGTCCGGTGGCGGGATTGCGGTATTTAGGGGCCACCTTGGAGCCAGAACTCGCACTGCGCGCCCGGCCAGCGGGAAAAACATCCTGTGCGGTCAAGCCAAACTCCGCCACCAGTGCACGAACCTGCGCCACCGCTTCCGAGAGCTCATTGCGCCGGGCTTCGTTGATCTTCTGCTCAAGGGCTTCACGCTGCTTCAGGAGTTCTTTGTAGCTGGACATGGTGTGTAATTAAAAGTAATTGCGAAGGAAACTGCATTATAGGAATAATGCGCGCGTTGTGCACATCGTCTCCATTTTTCCATACGACCACACCCATGATTCGCGCCCCGAAGCGGTGCGCCAGATATTCAATCCCCCCGAGCCTGGGGATCGGGTCGGGCAAGCACCTTGTCAATACGCTTTCCGTCCAGATCCAGGATTTCGAATATCCACCCGGCACAGGCAATAAGCTCGGCGACCGCGGGCAAATGGCCGGATTCGGCCATCAAAAGGCCCGCCAGCGTGTTATAGCGTCCACGGTCTTCCTCGGGTAAATCCCGAATATCGAGCCGTGCCTTGAGCTCGGTCACGGGCATCAAGCCATCGAGCAGCCAGGTGCCATCGTCACGCAGGGTTGCCCAGGCATCTGCCGATGCGCCCGGCTGCAATTCCCCGGTAATGGCTTCCAGCAAGTCGCGCGGCGTCATGATGCCCTGCACCACGCCATATTCATCCACCACGAAGACCATGCGCCCGGAGCGCGCGCGAAATTGTTCCAGCAATTCCATCCCGCTCAGGGTTTCGGGCAGAAAGGCCGCGGGCTGCGCATAAGACCCGACGCTGCCAGGCGCCTCGGAGCCCAGTTCCAGCATGCGCGCCACGCTGATCACGCCCACCACTTCATCGAGCGAGCCGCGACACACGGGGTACCAGGAATGGGCGCCACGGTCACCGCCGGAGCCCGCCATGCGCAGGCCTTCGGGCACCGAGAGGCTCGCATCGAGCCATTGCACATCGGTGCGCGGCACCATCAGCGACGTCAGCGGCCTGTCGTCAAGACGAAACACGTTTTGCACCATCTGATGCTCGTGGTGCTCGATGACACCGGCATCACGCCCTTCTTCCAGGCTGGCGGCAATCTCCTCTTCGGTCACCATCCGGCCTGCGTCGTTGTCCACCCGCAGCAGCTTGAGCACCCCCTGGGTGGACAGCGACAGCAGGCGCACGAAGGGCTTGGCCCCCTGGGCCACCCAGGTCATGGGGCGCGCCACGAACCGCGCCACGGCCTCCGGATACAGTTGGCCAATGCGCTTGGGCACCAGTTCGCCAAAGACAATGGTGATGAAGGTGATGATCGTGACCACAATGGCCGTGGCGCTCACGCTGGCCGCGCCTTCGGGCACGCCCAGGGTCTGAAGCCACAAGCCCAGGTCGCTGCTGAAAGCGGCCTCGCCAAGGATGCCGTTGAGCATGCCGATGGATGTGATGCCCACTTGCACCGACGACAGAAACTGCGTGGGATTGTCGAGTAAGGTCAGGGCCGCCTGCGCGCCCTTGTCGCCGCCCTCTGCCATGACAGCCAGCCGGGATTTGCGGCTGGAGGCCAAGGCAAGTTCCGACATTGCGAACACGCCATTGAGCAGTGTCAGCAGCGCGATCAGCAGAAAATCCATGAATCAAAAGGTAAGAAGAACACCATGGCACTTTACTGTATTGGCGATATACAGGGTTGCGACAGCGCATTGGGGCGCTTGCTCGACCTGATCGGTTTTTCTGCGAGCCGCGATACCGTCTATCTTCTGGGCGATCTCGTCAACCGGGGCCCGGACTCCGCTGCCGTGCTGCGCCGCTGCATGGCGCACGGCGATGCCATGCGCCCCCTGCTGGGCAACCATGACCTGCACCTGCTGGCCACCGCCCATGGCGCCCGCAAACCCTCGCGGCGCGACACGCTGGCCAGCGTGCTCGGCGCCCCGGACCGCGATGCGCTGCTGCAATGGCTGCGTCTGCAGCCGCTGGCCCGCCAGCATGTGCACGGCGGCAAACCTTTGTTGATGGTGCATGCCGGCGTGCTGCCTTCCTGGACTGCGGCCGGCACCATGGAACTGGCCAATGAAGTGCACCATGTTTTGCGGGGCGCCGATCTACCCGCATTTTTGCAGCAGATGTATGGCAATACCCCGGACCACTGGGACGATTCTCTTGCGGGCCCGGACCGTCTGCGCGTGGTCGTGAATGCGCTCACACGGCTGCGCTTCTGTTCGGAACAGGGGGCGATGGATTTCGAGAGCACCGAGAACGCCAGCGCGGCGCCCCCCGGGCTGATGCCCTGGTTTGATGTGCCAGGCCGCGGCACGGCCGATACCCTGGTCGCATTCGGGCACTGGTCCACCTTGGGCTGGCTGAACCGCCCGCACTGCCTGGGCCTGGACACGGGCTGTGTGTGGGGCGGCTGCCTCAGTGCGGTGCGCTTTGGCAGTTCGCTGGATGAACGCGAACTGCTGCAGGTACACTGCGAACAGGCGCAAGCCCCTGGCGCGTGAAGGAGTCGCTTTTATGCGGCCCCACGGGCCAGTGCTGCCGCCATGCCAGCGGAATACCACGCGCCGCCGTCGCCCGCGACCACCAGAGCTTCCACCCCCGGCTGGCGCGCCACCAGCGCCTGCCCTGCCTTTGCGCCCTGCACCATCATCGCGGCGCCCAGCCCATTCACCTGCGACACATCACGGGCCAGCAGGCTGACGCCATGCACCCCCACCGTGGGGTATCCCGTGCGGGGATCCAGGATATGGTGTTCACGCTTGCCGGCCGCGAAGAAGTAACGCTCGTAATCACCGGACGAGGCCACCACCGCTTGCCCCTGCACAGAAAGCGCGCCCAGCAGGTGCGCAGGCGCACGCGGATCGCGCAGGCCCACGCGCCATGGGCGCCCCTGCAGTTGGCCCATCACCAGCACATCACCGCCACCGTTGATGAGCGCATTGCTCACGCCCTGCTGGCGCAACACCCGCATGCCAGCTTCGAGGATGGGCAGCTTGGCAATGCCCCCCAGATCCAGGGCCATGCCCTGCCGGGCGAGATAGGCCGTACCCGCTGACTCATTGAGCACCAGGCGCCGCGCATCCACCAGTTGCCGTTGCCGGGCAACAACCCCGGCAGGAGGCACTGTCTGGTGGCCTGCTTCAAAGTTCCACCCCTTGAGGGAGCCCACCGTGATGTCGAACGCACCATCGCTGTCCCGGAACATCTGTTGGGCCGTTTTCAGCACCCCCATCACCTCGGCCGGAACGGCGACAGGCTGGATACCCGCCGCACGGCTGATGCGGCTGACCACGCTGTCGGGCTGATAGCGGCTGAACAGTGCTTCCAGCCGCGCCATCTCAGCATGGGCCTCGTCGATGGCATGGCGCAGCATGGGCACTTCGCCGCCGTCCACCACGATGTCGACCTGCGTGCCCATCAAGGCACGCGATCCCCGCTGCGGCGCCCGGGAAACCGGGGCCGCCGAGGCCCACGACACGCACCCCAGAAGAGGCAGTGCCATGGCCATCCGGCGCCTGGTCAGGCTGAACACCGTCGATTCAGCGGATTTCATGGCGCGCCGCGATCAGATGGCCTGATCGGCCATGAAATCCACAGCGGCCTTCACTTCGTCGTCGGTCAGCGTGGTGCCGCCGCCGCGCGCGGGCATCATGCCCTTGGCGCCCGTGAAGCCTTCGATTGCATGCTTGTAAAGCGTGTCCTTGCCTTGGGCAATGCGCGGACCCCAGTCCGCCTTGTCGCCGGGCTTGGGAGCGCCCGCCACACCTGCGGCATGGCACAGGGCACAGGTTTTTCCATACACGCTCTTGCCGACGGTGTTCTCGGCCACCGGTGCGGGAGCCGCGGCGGGAGCAGGAGCAGGAGCAGGAGCCGCTGCCGGGGCAGGTGCGGGAGCCGGCGCAGCCGCTTCCGTCGATTTCTTGTCGCCGCAGGCACCGAGCGCCAAGGAGAATGCCGCGATGGCAAGCAGACCAGATAGTTTTTGCATGGGGTTGTTCCTGTACTGAGGGTCAATAAAAAGAGGTTTTGCACCGGCCGTAAAGGCGCCGTATCCACCAAGGCGCCGACCTCTGGTGCACCACCAACCGCTGGGTTCGCTCACACGCTCCAAGGCATCCGATCCTCGCTCACACACACCGGAACGGCATGCCTGGAAAGCATCATAAGTAGGATGCTATGGTTCACGCAACATGCCTAATATAGGCCCGAAGGCTTGACAGGGCCTCGCCTTTCGGTTGTCAATGTATGACCTGCATCAATTTGATTCATTTTGAATGAATCTATAGTCAACCCCATGCACTTCCCTCCATCCATGGTCCGATTCCGCTGGTGGATATTGGCGTGGTTTTTGATGTCTCTGGGTGTAGCCACCGCAGCGCCAATGGTCCAGCCCAAGAAAATGCTGGATGTCGTCTGCTCCATGGGTGGAGCCCTGAAGGTTTTCGCCCTCAACGACGACGGAACATTGGAGCCAGATGCCGCCGCGCTGAACTGCCCCCAGTGCCTGGTGGGCGGGGCGCCTCCCCATGCCGCTTTTTCGCTGCCGCCAGCCATTGCGGCGGACACGGCTCTTCCCCCGTTTCATCCATCTCCCCGCGCTGTTGTCGCTACGGCAGCGCCGCCACCGGCGCGGGCACCCCCGTTTTTTCCGAGCCAATCCTAAAGAGGTAAACCATGAGCGACAAGAGAGAAGTGAATCCAGAAACCGCCGGCATGGGCCGTCGTCGTTTCATCAATACCGCGGCCCTCGCAGGCCTGACTGCCGGCGTGGCAGCTTGCACCGACAAGCCAGCCAACGCGCCCGCCACAGCGGCCTCAGGCCCTGTCGCGGCACCTGCCGCAGCCCACACCGACGCGGCCAATGCCACGCACCTCAAACCCGGGGAACTCGACACCTATTACGGTCTCTGGAGCGGCGGCCACAACGGCGACATGCGCGTGCTGGGCCTGCCGTCCGGCCGTGAAATCCACCGCATTCCCTGCTTCGTGCCGGACGCACTGGTCGGCTGGGGCATCACCAACGAGTCCAAGAAGATCATGGGCACCAAGCCCGATGGCAGCCTGCGCTACACGGTGGGCGACACCCACCACACCCACGCCTCATACAAGGACGGCAACTACGACGGCCGCTACGCCTGGATCAACGACAAGATCAACAGCCGCATCGCCCGCATCCGCCTCGACTACTTCATCTGCGACAAGATCACCGAATTGCCCAACGTGCAGGGCTTTCACGGCATCTTCCCGGACAAGGCCGACCCGGTCGATCCCGCCATCAACTACACCACACGGGTGTTCTGCGGCGCCGAATTCCACATCCCGGTGCCCAACAACGGCAAGGATGTCGACTCCCCCGAAAAATACCGCACCATGTTCACCTGCGTGGACGCCGAAAGCATGGAAGTGCGTTGGCAGGTGCTGATTGACGGCAATTGCGATCTGACTGCCACGTCCTATGACGGCAAGCTCGCCGCCACCAACCAGTACAACATCGAAGGCGGCGCGCACTACGAGGACATGATGTCGGCAGAGCGTGATGCCTGTGCGTTCTTCCACATTGCGCGCATCGAAGAAGCCGTGAAGGCCGGCAAGTTCAAGACCTTTGGCGACTCGAAGGTGCCCGTGGTCGATGGCACGCGCGAATCCAACAAGGACGCCAAGACCGCGCTGGTCGCCTATGTGAGCGTGCCCAAGAACCCGCACGGCGTGAACGCCAGCCCCGACGGCAAGTACTTCATCTGTGCCGGCAAGCTCTCGCCCACAGGCACTGTGATCGAATTGACCAAGGTGCTCGACTGGTTCGACGGCAAGTCTGAAAAACTCGACAACGCCATCGTGGCGGAAGTCGAACTGGGCCTGGGCCCGCTGCACACCGCTTTTGACGGCCGCGGCAACGCGTACACCACGCTGTTCCTCGACAGCCAAGTGGTCAAGTGGAACGTGGAGGCCGCCATCAAGTTCCATGCCGGGGACAAGAACTCCAAGTACGTGGTGGACCGCGCCGATGTGCACTACCAGCCAGGCCACATCAATGCATCGCAGTCCGAAACCAAGGCTGCCGACGGCAAGTACCTGGCCGTGGGTTGCAAGTTCTCGAAAGACCGCTTCCTGCCCGTGGGCCCGCTGCACCCCGAGAACGAACAGTTGTTCGACATCTCGGGCGAGAAGATGGTGATGCTGGCCGACCACCCGGTGCGCGGCGAGCCGCATGACTTCATCATTTTCAAGCGCGAACTGGTGCGCCCCAAGCAGGTCTATTCGCACGACGATTTCCCGCTGGCCATCAAGGACGCGAAGGAAAGCGGCGTGTTCCGCAATGGCAAGAAGGTCACGGTCAAGCTCACCTCGCAAGCCCCCGCGTTCAGCCTGCGCGAGTTCAAGCTGAAGAAGGGTGACGAGGTCACGCTGATCCTGACCAACCTCGACAAGATCGAAGACCTGACGCATGGCATCGCCATTCCAAAGTACAACGTGCAATTTATCGTCAACCCGCTGGAGACCGCTTCGGTCAATTTCGTGGCCGACAAACCCGGCGTGTTCTGGATTTACTGCACCAACTTCTGCCATGCTCTGCACCTTGAAATGCGCACGCGCATGATTGTGGAAGGCTGATAGGCGGTTCACTGGGTTGCGCGGCAGCGATGCTGCGCAACCCGCTACAGGAAAGCGTGATGACTTTGCTTCGCCAATGGTTCGCGATCCTCGGGATCGCTTTTTTTCTGGCACTGTCGCTGTTTGTGCCGCGGGCCCAGGCGGGCGCCTACGAGGCCGAGTTGCCCGCTGACCTGCACAGCGCCAAGGACATGTGCGCGCTGGTCCCTTGCGCCGATGTGTTTCCGGGCGCCACGCATTTTTCCGAACGCAAGGGCCAGCCGCCCTACGTAGAGGCTTACGACAACGCCACCGCCGGCAAAAAACTGCTGGGCTATGTGATGCTGTCCACCGACATCACCGACACGCCTGCGTATTCGGGCAAGCCCGTGGTCACACTGATCGGCATGGACAAAACCGGCAAATTTGTCGGCGTCAAGGTGCTCAAGCATTCCGAGCCCATCCTGCTGCTGGGCATTCCCGAGTCGGCCCTGCTCAAATTCAACGACCAGTACCTTGGCAAATCGGTCACCGACAAGATCGAGGTAGGTCAATCACGCCCCGACGAGAACGTGCTGGGGCTGGACGCCATCTCGGGCGCCACGGTCACCGTGATCGCGCAGAACCAGGTCATGATGGCTGCGGGCTCTGCCGTGGCACGCCAGGTCGGCATTCTGGCGCCCACCGTGCGCGAACCTGCCCGCTTCGTGGTCAGCGCAAAGCGCCTGACCTGGGCCGAGCTGGCGGATCAAGGCCTGGTTAAACGCCTGCGGGTCCTGCCCGAACAGGTGGGCCTCGAGCGCAGTCCAGAGCCCTTCATCGAATTGTGGTTTGGCGACCTGAACCACCCCGATGTGGGCAAAAGCGTGCTGGGCGACAACAGCTGGAACAATCTGCGCCAGCAGCTCAAGGAGGGCGAGAACGCGCTGTTCGTGATCCGCACGGCGGGCAAGGAATCCTTCAAGGGCTCAGGGTTCGTGCGCGGCGGCATCTATGACCGCGTGCAGGTGCGCCAGGGCGCCGACGCCTTCACCTTCCGCGATCTGGACGCCCTGAACCTCTATGGCATCGAGGCGGCAGGCGCCCCTTCGTTCAATGAATCGGCGATCTTCATCATCCGTTCGCCCGCGTTTTCAGCCGCCTATCCCTGGAAGCTCAGTTTCCTCGGCAACCGCGTGGACCGCGCGACCGGCGCGCGCAGCTTCACCAGCTTCGATACCCCCTACTGGCTGCCCGCCGCCGCACTGGAAGGCGGCCGCCCCAAGATCGACGAGCCCGATGCCCCGTGGGTGCGGGTCTGGAAATCGCGCGCCGTCGAGATTGCGCTGTTTGCCCTGCTGCTGGTCGCCGTCACGGTGGTCTATGCCTACCGCGAAAAACTCACGCGCCTGTCCACCCACAAGAACAAATGGCCCGTCAACGCCTTCAAGTACACCGCCTGGGCGCTGAGCATCGGCTTTGTCGGCTTCGGCGCCATGGCGCAGCCGTCCATCACGCAGGTGCTGACCTGGTTTCACGCGCTGCTGTTCCAGTGGACCTGGTCGCTGTTCCTGTCCGACCCGTTCATCTTCCTGTTCTGGATCTTCATCATCGTCACCGTGTTCCTGTTCGGGCGCGGGCTGTTCTGCGGCTGGATGTGTCCGTTTGGCTCGCTCTCCGAAGCCATCTACAAGGTGGCGCGCAAGGTCGGCTTCAAGCGCTTTCAGACGCAGCTTCCGCAAAAATGGCACGACCGCCTGAAGTGGCTCAAGTACGCCGTCTTCTTCGGGCTCATCACCGTGTCGATGTTCTCGATGGGGTTGGCCGAAAAACTCTCGGAAGTCGAGCCGTTCAAGACCACGTTCCTGGTCGGCATCCAGAACCGCACCTGGCCCTTCGGCCTGTTTGTGGCCGCGATCCTCGGCCTGTCGATCTTCATCGAGCGGCCCTACTGCAAATACCTGTGCCCGCTGGGTGCATCGCTGGCCATGCCCAGCACGTTCCGTTGGTTTGGCCTCCAGCGCAAGCAGGACTGCAACAGCTGCAAGGCCTGCGCCGTGGGCTGCGGCGCCCAGGCCATCGATGCCGATGGCCGCATCGACCACCGCGAATGCCTGCACTGCCTTGACTGCATGATTCTCTACACCGACACCAAGGGCTGCCCGCCCCTGGCCAAGGAGCGCAAGCGCCGCGAAAAAGACGGCCTGGAGATCACGCCGATTGGCGCCAATGGCTATTTCATCCCGATCCACCCGGCAGCCAGCTTCACCGAACAGATCAGTGCCAAGGCAGCGCAAGGCCCAGACCCGCGCATGCCCACGGCCCCTGCACACCCAGCGCACAAGGCTGGTGCGCGCGGCCTGCGCTGGCTCTGGCTGGAACTGGTGGACCACCTGTGGCCCTGGAGCCGCGAGGGCTGGGCTTCGCGTAGAGCGCTGCAGATCGCAGGTTTTTCGTTGGCCGTGGCCGCCAGTGTGGCCTGGGTCATGACCGCCATGGGCACCCTGTCGTCCGGCGCCATCATTGGCTGGTGGTTTGGCTGGAGCGTGTACGAGGTGCTGATCCGGCTGTCGGGCAAGCGCTATGTGAAAGATGGCCCCTGGTGGCGCGACCGGTTCCGCGTGGCGGGCGTGATGGACATGATGAGCTATGTGGGCTTCAAGAACCTGCTGATCGGAGCGGCGCTGTTCCTTGCACTCAAGGCCATGGGCTGGATGGTGCTGTGAGAGGCTCCCTGGCGTTCGCAGCCGCGGCAGCGCTTGCCCTGCTGGGCAACCCGCTGTGGGCGGCCACGGTGCAGGTTCGCCCGGGGCAGGATCTGCAGGCGGCCATCACCGCGGCCGCTCCCGGCGATGTGGTGGAAGTGCAGCGCGGCTTCTACCGCGTGAACCTGCGCATCGACAAGGCCCTCACCCTGCGCGGCGTGGACCGCCCCACGCTCAGCGGCGGCCAGACCGGCGACACCATCCGCGTCACGGCGCCCGATGTCGTCATCGAGGGGTTGATCGTGCGCGATTCGGGCACCGACCTCAAGAGCCAGAACGCGGGCATCTATATCTACCCCGGCGCACACCGGGCCGTGGTGCGCCACAACGACCTCACCTACAACCTGTTCGGCCTGTGGATCGAGAAGGCCAACGACGTGCAGGTGCTGTCCAACGTCATCACGGGGTTGCGCGACGTCAACTCATCGCAGCGCGGCAATGGCGTGCAGCTGTACAACACCAAGGGCGCACGCATCGAAGGCAACCACATCAGCTTCGTGCGCGATGCGCTGTATGTGGATGTGTCCCACAACGCAATATTTCGTGGCAACCGGCTGCACCACAGTCGCTACGGCACGCACTACATGAATTCCTACTACAACCTGTGGGAAGACAATGACACCTACCTCAACCGGGGCGGCCTGGCGCTCATGGAGGTGCGCGACCAGGTGGTGCGCAACAACCGCGCCTGGGGCAACTCGGACCACGGCATCATGTTGCGCACCATGCAGGATTCGGTGATCGAAAACAATGTCGTGGCAGACAACGGTCGCGGCTTCTTCATCTACGACGTCGAATACGTCAAGCTGCGCAACAACCTGATCACAGGCAACTCGGTGGGCGTGCACCTGTCGGCGGGCTCCACCCGCAACGAGGTGGAAGGCAACGACTTTGTCGGCAACCGCGAGCAGGTGCGTTACGTGGGGGCCCGCGACGAACGCTGGGGCACCCAGAGCGGCAACTACTGGAGCAACTACCTGGGCTGGGACCGCGACGGCAATGGCGTGGGCGACGTGCCCTACGAAGCCAATGACATGGTCGACCGCCTCACCTGGCGGCACCCCACCATCAAGCTGCTGCTGGCAAGCCCCGCGGTGCAGGCGCTGCGCCTGGTGGGCCAGCAATTTCCCGTGCTGCGCGTCCCTACCGTGGTGGACCCCAAACCCCGCATGCAACCGAACAACCCCCAACGGAGCCACTGGCGTGACACGCAATCCTCAAAACCCTGATCGCTCCGATCCACCCGCGATCGAAGTGCGGGGCGCGCACAAGCACTACGGAGCACTGCACGCGGTGGACGGCATTGACCTGCGCGTGGAGCGCGGTGAAATCTTTGGCCTCATCGGCCACAACGGCGCGGGCAAGAGCACGCTCTTCAAGATGATCCTGGGCCTGGTGTCCGCCACGGCCGGCGAAATCCACGTGGGCGGCGCCTCGGTGCAGGGCCGCGGTTTTCGCGCCGCCCGCCGCCACGTGGGCTACCTGCCCGAGAACGTGGTGCTCTACGACAACCTGAACGGGCTGGAGACACTGCGCTTTTTCGCCCGCCTCAAGGGTGCGCGCCTGACGCAATGCCCCACGCTGCTGGAACGGGTGGGCCTGGCCGACGCAGGCAACCGCGCCGTGCGCGAGTATTCCAAGGGCATGCGCCAGCGGCTGGGTTTTGCGCAGGCCCTGCTGGGCGAGCCCCAGGTGCTGTTGCTGGACGAGCCCACCAACGGCCTGGACCCGCAAGCCATCCGCGACTTCTATGCCACGCTGCGCGAACTGCAGGCGGGTGGCGTGACCATCGTCATCACCTCGCACATCCTGGCCGAGCTGCAAGAGCGCGTGGACCGCCTCGCTATCCTCGCTGCCGGCAAGCTGCAGGCACTGGGCAGCGTGCAAGCGCTGCGTGAACAGGCGAACATGCCGCTGACCATCAACCTCACGCTGGCTGCGGCGGACCGGCCTGCCGCCCTGCGGGCACTGGCTGCAGTGCCCGGTATCACCCAGGCGGAAACACCGGAGGGGCTGCACGTGAACTGCCCGCGCGGCAGCAAGATGGCCGTGCTCAGTGCGCTGGTGCCGCTGGGCGCAGCGCTGCAGGACCTGCAGATCCAGGAGCCGTCCCTGGAAGACGTGTACTTCGACCTGCGCAAGGGCTAGCCATGGAATTCCGACAAATCCTCACCATCGCAGGCAAAGAGTTTCGCGACCGCATGCGCAACCGCTGGGTGCTGGCGGTGGCCCTGGTGTTCACCGTGTTTTCGCTGGCCATCGCCTACTTTGGCGGCGCACAGCAAGGCACCGTGGGCTTTCGCTCCATCGAGTTCACCATTGCCAGCCTGGTGAGCCTGGTGATCTACCTGATCCCGCTGATCGCGCTGCTGCTGGGCTTCGACGCCATCGTGGGCGAGCGCGAGCGCGGCTCGCTCGACCTGCTGCTTTCGCTGCCCATCACGCGGCTGGAGCTGCTGCTGGGCAAATACCTCGGCCTTGCCGCAGCGCTCACCTTGTCCACGCTCGCTGGCTTCGGGCTGGTGGCCGTGCTGCTGTACCGGCAGTTCAGTTGGGCGGGCTTGTTCCACTATGGCGGCTTCATGCTCAGCTCGGTGCTGCTGGGCCTGGCATTTTTGAGCATGGCCGTGCTGCTGTCGGTGCTGGCGCGCGAGCGCACGCGGGCCTCGGGCCTGGCGATTGCCGCCTGGTTCTTCTTTGTGCTGGTGTTCGATCTGCTGCTGCTGGGCGCCCTGGTGGCCACCGGCGGCACCTATGGCGGCGCCACCATGGCCTATCTGCTGCTGCTCAACCCCGCGGACGTGTTCCGCATCCTCAACGTGTTTTCGCTGGAAGACGTGCGCACCCTGTACGGACTCACCACCATCGTCCCCGCCCCCTTGGCCAAGCCCTGGCTCATGGGCGCCGTGATGGTTGGCTGGATCGTGGTGCCGCTGGGCCTGGCAAGCTGGAGATTCAAACCATGACCTCAACCCTGTGTTCCTGCCGCCGCCACGCCGGTGCCGGCGCCATCAACGGCAAGCGTCGCCAACTGCTCGGCTGGGCCGCCCTGGCATCACTGGGCGCGCTGGGCCTTACCGCCCTGTCTGGCTGCTCGGACCAATCCAGCACCGCGCAAGCGCTGGCCCCGGTGGAAATCGACCGATCCACCAGCTGCGAGCTCGACGGCATGCTGCTGGCCGACTACCCGGGCCCCAAGGCGCAGGTGCATTTCGCCGGGCAAAGCCAGCCCTCGTTTTTCTGCGACACGGTCGAGCTGTTCAGCACGCTGCTGGCGGGCGAACAGGTGCGCGCCGTGCGGGCCGTGTATGTACAGGACATGGGCCAGGCCGACTGGAACGCGCCGCGCGGCCACTGGATAGACGCCAAGACCGCCTTGTATGTGGTGGGCGGCAAGCGCCATGGCTCCATGGGCCCCACCATCGGCAGCTTTGCGCAGGAGGCCGACGCAAAGAAGTTCGCTGCCGAATACGGCGGCAAGGTGCTGCGCTTTGCCGAGATCACGGCCGGCATGGTGGACCTGAGCGGCGGCGCACTGCACGACACCCGCATGTAAGCCCATGCGCGCGCTGCAGCAGTCCCATACCCGACGCCAGGCGCTGTTCGCCGGGCTGGCAGGATTGGGCGCGCTGGCTGGCGCCGCAGCGTGGAAGTTCCATTCACCGGGCGCAGGCCATCGTGCGGCCGGGCAACCCCTGCCCGAGGATGTGTGCGTGGTGGCGCCCCCGACGCCTTTCGACCCCGCTTCCGGCCAGCGCCTGGAAGCGCCCCGGGCCATCCCGGTGGATGCACGGTGCCCGGTGTGCGGCATGTACCCGGCACGATCACCCGAATGGGCAGCCCAGGCCATCTTCGCCAATGGCGATGCGCACTTTTTTGACTCCCCGCTGAGCCTGTTCCAGTATCTGGCCAACGTGGGGCACTACAGCGCCGGACGCACGGCGCAGGAGCTGGTGGCCCGCCATGTCACCGACACCGAAACGGGCGTCTGGATTGCGGCCGAGACAGCGATGTATGTGGACGGGTCGTCCGCGCGGGGGCCGATGCGCGCGGGCAACCTGGCCGCATTCGCCTGGGCCGAGGCAGCGCGGCGTTTTACCGGGCGGCGGGGCGGGCGCGTGATCGCGTTTGGCGCTGTCGATGCCGCCCTGCTGGAGCGGCTGGCACCTGGGCGCAGTGCAGAGCACCGCACGCACCCATCTGCGTCAATCAATATATTTTGATAGCAGCTTGCGCTTTCTGCATAAGCGCTAGCGGCCTATTTGCCTCATATTGGCAAGGCCGGCTTGGCGGTGCCATCCAGGCCTGCACCGCCGCCCCGCCAGCGAATCACTGGTCTGAGGTTTCCGGCTGCACGGCCTTGAACAGGGCCGCCACCTTGCGCTTGGGCTTGATGTTGGCCGACACGCTGCTGCGCGCGGGCGACTTGGCCGCGGCCTCCCAGGCGGGAGCGGTTTCGGCGCTGCTCGCTTCATACGGCTTTTCGAAGAACGGGTCGCGCGAAGCCACCGCTGGACGAAAGCCCCGGTAGTTTTCACGCGGCTCGCGGGGCTCACGGTGTTCCCGGCGCTCACTGCGCTCGCGAATCGTCGGCGGGGGAATCGCATCGCGCGGGTCGCCCGTTTCGCCCGCTTCGCGCCATGCGCGGCGGCCGTCGTTGATGCGACCACGGGGCTTGTCTTCGTCGTATTCGAGGGCCTCGATATCGAGCTTGGTCTTGAGCAGCTTTTCGATGTCGGCCACCAGGCGGGCATCGCTGCCCGACACCAGGGTGACGGCCAGGCCCGAGGCGCCGGCGCGGCCGGTGCGGCCAATGCGGTGCACATAGTCTTCGGCGTTGAACGGCACGTCGAAATTGAACACGGCCGGCACGTCCTTGATGTCGAGGCCACGGGCCGCCACATCGGTGCACACCAGCAGATCGACCTCGCCCTGCTTGAAGGCGTCCAGGGCCTTCAGGCGCTCGTCCTGGCTCTTGTCGCCGTGCAGGGCGGTCGTCTTGAGGCCTTCGCGCTCCAGGCTGCGGGCCAGGCGGGCGCAACCGAGCTTGCTGTTCACGAAGATGAACGCCTGCTTGATGCCGCGTGTGCGAAGCACCTGGTGGATGGCGCGGCGCTTGTCGTCGTCGTTGGCGCTGTAAAAGCGCTGCTCGACCGTGGAGGCGGTCTCGTTGGGGCGGGCCACCTCGATGGTGACCGGGTTTTGCAGGTAGCTGCCGGCCAGGCGCTTGATCTCGGGCGAAAACGTGGCGCTGAACAAGAGCGTGGTGCGCTGCTTGGGCAGGTAGCTCAGGATGCGCTGCAGGTCGGGCAGGAAGCCGATGTCCAGCATGCGGTCGGCCTCGTCGAGCACCACGTATTCGACCTGGTTGAGCACCGCGTTCTTGGCCTCGATGTGGTCGAGCAGGCGCCCCGGCGTGGCCACCAGCACCTCGACGCCTTTTTTCAGCTCGATGGTCTGGGGCTTCATGTCCATGCCGCCAAACACCACGGTGCTGCGCAGCTTGGTGTATTTGGCATACAGCGCAATCTGCTGGGCCACCTGGTCGGCCAGTTCGCGCGTGGGCAGCAGCACCAGCGCACGCACGGGATGGCGGGCGGGCGAGGTGGAACTGCTCTCGTGCTTGAGCAGGCGTTGCAGCAGGGGCAGCGAGAACGCCGCCGTCTTGCCGGTGCCCGTCTGGGCTGCGCCCATGACGTCTTGCCCTGTGAGCACCACCGGAATGGCCTGCTCCTGGATGGGCGTCATGGACTCGTAGCCCATTTCGGCCACGGCGCGCGCCAGCGGCTCGGCCAGCGATAGATTGGAAAAAGAACTTGTCATTTAGCCCGCTATTGTCGCACCGGTGGCAAAAGTGGCGCCATTTTGCGCGTTGCCCCTGCACGACGGGCGCACAGAACGGACGCCATGCACCGGTGAATAGCTATTATTTATATAGCTACCAGCGCTTTATTCATAAGCGCCAGCAGCTATATTTTCGATATTTCGCTTCCGCACCCCCGGCACACAAGGCGCCACCGCCGCGCGCACAGGGCAGCACCGCCAGATCAAAGATTGCGGCTGGAAAACGTGTCGCAGCCCTTGACATTGCCGTTCTGCAGCCCGTTGTTGAACCAGCGCTGGCGCTGGGCGCTGCTGCCGTGCGTAAAGCTTTCCGGCACCACGGCGCCACCGCTGGAACGTTGCAGGGCATCGTCGCCGATCTTGGCGGCGGCGTTCATGGCCTCTTCGACATCGCCCTGCTCCAGAATCTGGCGCGCATTTTGTGCATGGTGCGCCCACACGCCCGCAAAACAGTCGGCCTGCAACTCCAGCCGCACCGACAAGGCGTTGTATTCGGCCTGGCTCACACGGCCACGCATCTGGTCCACCTTGGCACTGATTCCCAGCTGGTTTTGCACATGGTGGCCGACCTCGTGGGCAATGACATAGGCCTGCGCAAAATCGCCCGGCGCCCCCAGGCGGCTCTTGAGCGTTTCGTAAAACCCGAGATCGATGTACACCTTCTGGTCGGCCGGGCAATAAAAAGGTCCCATGGCGGCCTGTCCCGTGCCGCACGCCGTGGGCGTGGCGCCACGGAACAGCACCAGGCGCGGCTGCTGGTAGGTGCCGCCAGCCTGGCGAAACACAGCCTGCCAGACATCCTCGGTGTCTGCCAGCACGGTCGATACAAAGCGCCCCATGGTGTCATCGGCGGGCGGACGCTGGGCGGGGCCCTGCTGCACCTGCGCCGTGGGCGCGCCGCCGCCGCTGAGCAAACTCAAGATGGTCAGCGGGTTGATGCCCAGCGCCCAGCCACCCAGCAAGGCGATCACGATGGTGCCAATGCCGATGCTGCGCCCCCCGAACACAGGCATCCCGCCACCTCCGCTGCGGCGGTCTTCCACATTGTCCGATTCGCGGTTGCCTTCCCATTTCATTGCATGTCTCCAGCGCCCTCCGACGTTGAAGGGCCAAGCCCGCATATTACGCGCCGTGCAGGCATTGGGGCAGCGAATTACCATGTGCACGGATGTACCGCCCAGAGTGGCCCAACCCCTGCGCTGGCCGGTTCCTTTCCGGCCCTTTATCGGCCCTTGACCGGCAACACTCAGCCCCAGTTCATGATCCACGACGCGCTCCCCCTCACACGGCCCACGGAACGCGTGATTCTGCTCACCGGGTTCGATCCGTTTGGCGGCGACACACTCAACCCCAGCTGGCTCATCGCGCGGGCGCTGCATGGCCAGCGCATTGCAGGCCATACGGTGGTGGCAGCGCAGCTGCCCACGGTGTTCGGGCAGTCGCTGCAGCGGCTTGCGGCGCTGGTGCAAGCGCAGCAGCCCGTGATGACGGTGTGCCTGGGCCAGGCGGGCGGGCGCGGCGCGCTATCGATGGAGCGCATTGGCATCAACATCAACGACGCGCGCATTCCCGACAACACCGGCATGCAACCCATCGACACGCCGGTGGTGCCCGAAGGGCCTGCCGCCTACTTTGCCAGCCTGCCCATCAAGGCCATGCTGCGTGCCGTGCAGCGCGCGGGCGTGCCCTGCGAGGTCTCGCAGACCGCAGGCACCTTTGTCTGCAACCACGTGCTGTATGGATTGATGCACCTGCTGGCGCAGGGCGCGGGGCCGGCCGGGGCGCGCGGCGGGTTTGTGCATGTGCCCTGGGTCACCGGGCAGGGCACACCCCACCTGCCGCTGCGCGACATGGTGCGCGGCATCCATGCGGCGCTGTGGGCGGCCGTGCTGGCGCCGCGGGACATTGCACTGCAGGCGGGCGCCACCCATTGAGCCATCGGATGGATGGGGCCAACGTGTTGTTGCAAGGGCTTATCCGCCCCACGAAGCGGCCAGACGCTGTGTACAGTGCGAACCATGTCATTTGCACCCTTTTCCGAAGCTCCGGGCACACTGGATGCGGCGGCCACAGCGGCGCGGCTGCCCTGGTCCGGGCTGGCCGATGAAATCGCCGCCCTGCTGCGGGACAGCACCGTGGCCGTCCCGGCCCGCAGCGTACTCCCCCTGGCGCACGGCGGCAGCCTGTTTGTGATGCCCGCCACCGACCGCACCGTGGCCATGACCAAGCTCATCACCTTCACCCCCGGCAACGCAGGCACCGGGCGCCCTTCCATCCAGGGTGACGTGGTGGTGTTCGACATTGCGACGGGCGAGCGTCGGCTGGTGCTGGATGGCCCCACCGTCACAGCCCGCCGTACCGCGGCCGTCTCGCTGCTGGCGGCCCGGCATCTGGCCCAGGCGCCGCAGGGCCCATTGCTCATCGTGGGTGCCGGGGTGCAGGGCCGGGCCCATGCCGAGGCGTTTGTACAGGGGCTGGGGGTGCAAGAGGTGTGGATCGCTTCGCGCAGCGCCGCCAGCGCCGAGGCCCTGGCCGCGCAGGTGCGCGCCCTGGGTGCCCAGGCGCGCGTGGTGGCCGACCCGGATGCCGCCCTGCCGCACTGCCCGCTGATCGCAACCTGCACCCCGGCCCAGGGCGCGGTGCTGTCCGCCACACCCCGGCCGGATGCCTTTGTTGCGGCAGTGGGGGCCTTCACCCCCACCATGGTGGAGCTGGCGCCCGCCCTGTGCCAGCATGTGGCGCTGCACGGAACCATCGTGGTGGACGCCGAAGATGCCAGCCACGAGGCGGGCGACCTGCTGCAGGCCGGGCTCGACGTGGCCGGCATGCCCGTGCTCAGGGATGTGGTGCGCGGCCCATGGACGCACTGCGCACCGGCGGGTAAGGGCCCTGTGCTGTTCAAAAGCTGTGGCTGGGCCGGCTGGGATCTGGCCGCAGCGCGCCTGGCCATGCGCCGGGGTGCGGCAGAGCCCCCCATGCCCGAAGCGGCCGCGCAGGTGCGCGCATGACCGTTTTTAAGCGATTCTCCGACCGCGGACTGCGCACGCAGATTGCTCTGGTGTTTGGCACGCTCGTCGTCGGGCTGGCCGCGCTGCTGTCACTGGGGTTTGGCGAGCTGCTCAAGCACCGCATCCAGCGCGATGCGGGTGCGTCGCTGCAGGTGGTGGCCGAGAACGCTGCCAAGCTCCTGGCCAACGGGCTGCTGCGGCGCAGCCTGGAGGCCGAGGTGCTGGCCAGCGCCGAGATGGTCTGGTCCAAGGGGCTTGACTCGCCCGAGGCCCAGCACATGCTCGCGCGCAGCCAGGCGATGCAGCGCACCAATGTCTGGATCGGTGTAGCCGATGCCCAGGGCGTGGTCCGCAACGCGACGGGTGGTTTGCTGGCGGGCCAGAGCGTGGCCGCACGGCCATGGTTCCAAAGTGGATTGCATGGGGTGCATGTGGGCGATGTGCACTCCGCCAAACTGCTGGAAAAGCTGCTGCCGCCCACGGCATCGGGAGAGCCCTACCGGTTCGTCGACTTTGCAGCGCCCATCCGCATCGGCCCCACCACCGTGGGCGTGCTGGGCATCCACGGCAGCTGGGAGTGGACGCGCGAGGTTCTGGAAACCCTCACGCCGCCCGCATCCGAGGATAGCGCCGTGGAGCTCTTCATCTTCGACCGCCAGGGCCAGATGATCCTGGCCCCCCATGGCCACGCCAGTGCATTGCAGGCCGCCGGCCAGCGCCTGCCCGCAGGCACCCAAGTCAACAACAACCGCGATGGCGGGCGCATTCAGGGCACCGTGGTGCCGTGGCAGGACGGCAAACGCTACCTCACCGCCGCCACCCAGCTGCAGCCCCGCAATGCGGCCAGCGACCTGGGCTGGCGCATCGTGGCGCGCCAGCCCGTCGAACTGGCCTTTGCCGAGGCCGACCGCACGGTGCGCCTGGCCATGCTCATCGGCCTGGCGGCGGCCCTTTTTGCTTCCGCACTGGCGTGGCTGGCGGCCCGCCGACTGAGCGTGGACCTGTATGCCCTGGCCGATGCCGCCAGCGCCGTGGAGGCCGGCCAGCCCGGCAGTGACATATCGGCCGTGCACAGCAACCGCGAAGTGCGCCAGCTCTCGCAGGCGCTGGGCCGCATGACCCATCGCCTGCTTGCCGGGCGCGAAGCCATGGAGGAAAAGGTGCGCCTGCGCACGCTGGAGCTGGAGGCCGCCAACCGCGCGCTTGATCTGCAGGCCCGCACCGACGCTCTGACGGGCCTGCTCAACCGGCGCGGGTTCGAGTCGCAGATGGCGTTTGCGCTGGCACTGGCCCGGCGCAGCAGCCGGCCCCTGAGCCTGATCACCGTGGACGTGGACCATTTCAAGCGCGTGAACGACACCTACGGCCATGAGGCCGGCGACGAGGTGTTGCGCCGCCTGGCGCGCACGCTCGAATCGCGGCTGCGCGGCTCGGATGTGGTGGCGCGGCTCGGTGGCGAGGAGTTTGTGGCACTGCTGCCCGACACCGACCTGGCGGGTGCGCAGGCGATAGCGCAGGCGCTGGTCACCACCATGGCGGATCAGCAGGACCCGGTGGTCGGCACCATCACCGTGAGCGCGGGAGTGGCCAGCATGCGGGGGCAAGAGAACGGCGCCGACATCCTGCGCCGCGCAGACATGGCCCTTTACGAGGCCAAGGGCCAGGGTCGCAACAGGGTCTGTGTGGAGACCTGAGCGGCTGCACTGCCATCACCGCCGTCCACAGGCGCCTGGAAATACGCCTGCAGCTGGGCAACCAGCCGGTGCAGATCACCGTTCTGCATGCCGCTCGCCAGGGCCAGCTGCTCCAGCGCATACGGGTGGTGGCCCAGCATCATGGACATGTTCACGCAGTGGCCGCTGGCGGCCATGCGCAGCGCAAAGGCGTTGAGCAGCTCGCAGGGCCAGTAGCCGTGCGGAGCCCCACCGGCGGGAGCAGCAGGTTCAGCAAAGATCACCATGGCGGAACTCCATCAGGCCCGCCGGACCACCCGGGGACATGGCCTCCATGCTAGAGAACCCGCGGCGGCTTGCCATTCAGCCAAGGTGCGGTGCGGGTGTAGGACGACGCCCCCCTCTGCACACCCGTGCACTGCGCGCAGTGTCGTCAGGCCTTGGGCAGCGTGACGCCCACCTGGCCCTGGTATTTGCCGCCCCGGTCCTTGTAGGAGACTTCGCAGACATCGTCCTTGTCGCTCTCGAAGAACAGCACCTGCGCGCAGCCCTCACCCGCGTAGATGCGCGCGGGCAGCGGCGTGGTGTTGGAGAACTCCAGGGTCACATAGCCTTCCCACTCGGGCTCGAACGGGGTCACGTTGACGATGATGCCGCAGCGCGCGTAGGTGCTTTTGCCCAGGCAGATGGTGAGCACGTTGCGCGGGATGCGAAAGTATTCCACCGTGCGGGCCAGGGCAAAGCTGTTGGGCGGAATGATGCAGCTGTCGCCGTGAAAATCGACGAAGCTTTTCTCGTCGAAATTCTTCGGGTCCACCACCGTGCTGTGGATGTTGGTGAACACCTTGAATTCGGGGGCGCAGCGGATGTCGTAGCCATAGCTGCTGGTGCCGTAGCTGATGATCTTGCGGCCCTCGACCTCGCGCACCTGGCCCGGCTCGAAGGGCTCGATCATGCCGTGCTCGGCCGCCATGCGGCGGATCCATTTGTCGCTTTTGATGCTCATGGTGGAGGGCTCCTCGCCAGTACTACGTTTTTGATAGCTATCAACGCTTGACCATCAAGCGCAAGAGCCGTATTTTGCTTGAGAAATGACCGTTTTTTCCACCAGCCGGTCATCGCCCAGCACGATCATGGCGAACAGCAACTCGTCGAGGCTGCCCGCCTGGGCCGTGCGGCGCGCCAGCAGCGGCGTGGCCTGGGGGTTAAGCACCACGAAGTCGGCCTCGCAACCGGGCTGCAGATTGCCCACCACGCCCGCCAGGCCCAGCGCCCTGGCGGCACCGGCCGTGTGCTGCCACCACAGGTGTGCGGGCGACAGGCTCAGGCCGCGCTTGGTCTGCCCCTCCCGGCCCACGTAATACGCCGCCATCATGGTGTGGAACGGGCTGAAGCTGGTGCCACCGCCCACGTCGCTCGCCAGCCCGTAGCCCACGCCCACGCGGTTGGCCTCGGCGTAGTCGAAGAAGCCGCTGCCCAGAAACAGGTTGCTGGTCGGGCTGATGGCCGCCACCGCCCCGGTGTCGCGCAGCAGGGCGCGATCGTGTTCGTCCAGGTGGATGCAGTGGGCATAGACGGCGCGTTCGCGCACCAGGCCGAAGTCGTCGTACACCGACAGGTAGCTGCGCGACGCCGGAAACAGCTCGCGCGCCCAGCGGATTTCATCGAGGTTCTCGGCCACATGCGACTGGATCCACACGTCGGGGTAGCGCGCCGCCAGCTCCCCGGCGCCGCGCAGTTGCGCGGGCGTGCTGGTGGGCGCGAAGCGCGGCGTGATCGCATAGCCCAGGCGGTCCACGCCGTGCCAGCGCTGGATGAGTGCCTCGGTGTCGATCAGGCTCTGCTCGGTGTCGTCGCGCACGCCATCGGGCGAGTGGCGGTCCTGCAGCACCTTGCCGGTGATCAGGCGCATCTGGTGCCGCTGCGCCTGCACGAACAGGGCCTCGGCCGACGCGGGGTGGGAGGTGGCAAACGCCAACGCCGTGGTCACGCCGTTGCGCAGCAGTTCTGCTATGAAAAACTGAGCTACCTGCGCACTGTAGTCGGGCGCTACGAAGCGTTTTTCATGTGGAAAGGTGTAGTTCTCCAGCCAGGGCAGCAGGCCATCGGCCGGCGAGCCGATCACATCGGTCTGCGGAAAGTGGATGTGCATGTCCACAAACCCGGGCGCAATGATGCGGCCCGGCAGGTGCTCGACGGGCCCGCCGCCAAAGCGCGGCGCCAGGTCAGACCACGCCCCCGCGGCCAGCACCCGCTGGCGCCCCTGGGCATCGGGGCCCACGGCCAGCAGGCCATCTTGTTCATACAGGGCCGTGCCGTCGTCGGCAAAGCGCAAAAGGGCGGAGCGGAATACGGGCATGTCGCTAGCTTAGCGGCAGACAGCGCCGCCGCGCTCCATGGCATCAGCGTGGCAGCTTGCCCTGCACCCCTTCGGCCAGCCAGTTCATCTGCAAAATCTGCGGGTCGGAAAGCGTTTGCCCGGCGGGGATGACCTCATGGCCTTCGTTGTCGCGCACGGCGGCCCTGCCCGCACGGAAGGGGTGCAACCTGCCCGCCCCCACCGCCTCTTGCGCGGCCAGCACCTCTTTTTGCACGGCTGCGGGCACCCGGCTGCCGAAGTCGCCCACGCGGATCATGCCCTCGCGCACGCCGCCCCACACAGTGCCGCTTTTCCAGCTGCCGTTCTGCACGGCGCGCACGCGCTCGGTGTAGTAATTGCCCCACTGGTGGGTGATGGCCACGATCTGCGCATCGGGCCCGGTGCGCCGCATGTCCGAGTGGTAGGCCACGGCCATCTTGCCGCGCTCCTGCGCCGCCGCCATCACGGCGGTAGAGCCGGTGTGAAAGGCGATCACATCCACATCCTGGTTGAACAGCGCCATGGCGGCATCACGCTCCTTGGGTGGATCGAACCACACGTTGAGCCAGACCACCTTGACCGTGGCCTGCGGGTTGACCGAGCGCATGCCCAGGGCAAACGCGTTGATGCCCTGCAGCACCTCGGGAATCGGGAAACCCGCCACAAAGCCGGCCACGCCGGTCTTGCTCATGCGGCCTGCCGCGATGCCCGCCAGGTAACGGCCTTCGTAGTAGCGCGCATTGGCCGTGGCCACATTGGCCGTGGTCTTGTAACCGGTGATGGACTCGAACTTCACGTTGGGGTAGTCCTGCGCCACCTTGAGCGTGGGCTCCATGTAGCCAAAGCTGGGCGTGAAGATGATCTGGTGGCCCGTGGCGGCCAGGTCGCGGATCACGCGTTCGGCATCGGCCCCTTCGGGCACGTTTTCGACAAAGGTGGTCCGGACCCCGCTGCCCAGCGCGGCCTCGACTGCCTTGCGGCCCTCGTCGTGCTGGCGTGTCCAGCCGGCTTCGGTGACCGGCGTGACATAGACAAAACCGGCCTTCACCACTGCGGCGGGCGCCGCCTTGGCCGGGGCTGGGGCCTGGGAAAAAACGGGGGCGAAAAAACAGGCGGCCGCGAGCGCGGCAGCGAGGTTTTTGTACATGGTGGTCCTCTACATGGTCCCGGAGACAAAAAGCAAAAGACCGCCGGGACAGCGGTCTTTGTGTCGGATTTTATCAGGCCGGCCCCTTCATTGCAGGCCTGCCCCAGCCGCTTCAGCGTGCCGGAACAATCACCGTGGTGCCGCCGGTCTTGCCCGTGCTTCCGGTATTGCCGGTATTGCCCGTAGCGCCCGTTTCACCGGTGGCGCCCGTATAGCCGGTTGCGCCCGTCGCACCGGTGTAGCCCGTGGCGCCGACATTGCCCGTGTTTCCGGTATTTCCGGTAGCGCCCGTATAGCCGGTGCGCCCCTGGGCACCCGTGTCACCGGTGGCACCCTGCGGGCCGGCCGGGCCGGGTGGCAGCGAAAAGCATGCGCTCAAGCCCAGCGACATGAGGGTGGCGGCAATCAGATGTGCATATTTCATGGAATTCTCCTTCGAGGTAAGTAAAGAGAACCACCCACCTGCGTGCGAGCAATCCCCGGCAATGGATCCACGAGCCCGGCAGGCCCGCATCAACCATGGTTTTGAGGCTACGCCCATTGCCTTCTTTGCTCTGTGCGCTACAGCGCATAGGCGAAATGGATGATGCGATGCCGCTGGCGTCCCCAGCGCAGGTCACGCGCCGCAATGCAAAGGCGGCCCCGAAGGGCCGCCCACTGCGCTGCAAGGATCGTTAACGCGTGCGTGGTCCTCCCTGCCGGTTCACCGTCAGCACCGCGCCAGGTGCTTCGGCCATCTGGAGCCGATGGTCCGTCCCACGGAAGTTGTGGGAGACATCCCCGTAATCGGGCTGCGACGGGCGGGCATGTTGGCTCTCCCATCGTCCTGCACGACGCGCTCGCGCGCCACCCGGCAACGCTGTTCGGCAGCGCCCCTCACAACCTCCCCATGACCAGCAGCACGAGGACGACGATCACCACCAGACCCAGCAAGCCGCTGGGCCCATAGCCCCAGCTTCGGCTGTGCGGCCACGATGGAATGGCGCCGATCAGCAGCAGGATCAGCACGATCAACAGCACGGTTCCCAGGCTCATGACGGTTCTCCTTGGTGCGGTACGGGACGTACGCTCAATTGGCAGGCGCCGAGGCCGGCGGCATCACGATCACGGTCGTGCCCTCGCCCGGCTTGCCGGTCGCTCCCGGCGCACCCGGGCCGCCGTCCACACCGGGCGCACCGGGTGGGCCCGCAGGTCCGGGTACCGGCACAGGTACGGCCACAGGGGGCGCGGGCACGGTGACCACGACGGGTTGTTTTTCGCACGCGACCAAGGTCATGGCCGTCAGCAGCGCGGCGGTGAGATGCAGGGTGTTCATGGAATTCCTTTGAAATGCACAATGGGTGCACGCAAGGCCAAGCGCCCGCGTGAGCCAGCTGGCCGGACTTCGATGTGATGCGTCCGGACAGTGCCTTTACAGGCTATGTATCCATCACCGGCATGTCGGTGCGCTAGCGAACACAGCCACGCACCATGACTGCAGCCCCCGAGGCGAACCGGTTGCAACGGCAAAATGCGGCCTGGCCTGTGCACCCTTGCCAACATTGCGGCTTGGCCGCAGGCAGCACACGGCAACAGCCACAAGCGAACCATTGCACGATCACCCACAGGAGTCCCGCATGCCCATATTCATCGATACATCCCCGCCCGGCCAATGCATCTTCTGCCGTCTGGTAGCGGGCGAGATTCCCTCGGCCCGCGTGTACGAGGATGCGCTGACCATCGCCTTCATGGACCTGGGCCAGGTCAACCCCGGCCATGTGCTGGTGGCCACCAAACGCCATGCCGCTACCTTGCTGGACATCACCCCCGAAGAGGCGGCGGCCGTCATGCAGACAGCCCAGCAGGTCGCCCGTGCCGTGCAGGCGGTGTTCAACCCACCGGGGCTGACGCTGCTGCAGGCCAATGGCCGCGAGGGCGACCAGACCGTGTTTCACTTTCACCTGCACGTGGTGCCGCGCCATGCGCAGGATGGCATCGCGCTGTCGTGGCCGCGCAAGGACCCAGCGGCCGAGGTGCTGCAGGACCACGCGGCAAGACTGCGCGCCGCCCTGGCTGCAGGCTGAGGGCCCTAGTCCTGCTCGACAAAGCGCTCGAAGGTTTCCTTCAGGCGGCGCTCCCATACGCGCTTGTCGGCATTGCTGGCGAAACTGGCCTCGAAACTGTTGAACGCCAGCTGGTAGGCGTGCCGGGCCGTCATGGCCGTGGCCTCAAACACCTGGGTGAAGTTCTCGTTGATGTAACCGCCAAAGTAGGCCGGGTCGTCCGAGTTGACCGTGGCGCACAGGCCGGCGTCCAGCAACTGGCGCAGATTATGGTCGGCCAGGTGGGGGAACACGCGCAGTTTCTGGTTGGACAGCGGGCACACCGTGAGCGGGATGCGGTCCTGCGCCAGGCGCTGCATCAGGGCCGCATCGTGCACGACCTGCACGCCGTGGTCGATGCGTTCGACCTTCAGTACGTCGAGGGCGCTCCAGATATAGGCCGGCGGCCCCTCTTCACCCGCGTGGGCCACCAGGTGCAGGCCCAGTTCACGGCAGCGGGCAAAGACGCGGGCGAATTTCTCCGGCGGATGCCCCAGCTCGCTGCTGTCCAGGCCCACGCCCACGATCTTGTCGAGCAGGGGCTGCGCCTGCTCCAGTGTTTCAAAGGCCGACGCCTCGCTGAGGTGCCGCAAAAAGCACAGGATCAGCGTGGCGCTGATGCCCAGCTCGGAGCGCGCGTCCGCGCAGGCGCGGTGCAGGCCGTTGATCACGGTCTCGATGGCCACCCCCCGTGCGGTATGGGTCTGCGGGTCGAAGAAGATTTCTGCGTGTGCTACGTTATCAATAGCAGCTCGCGCAAGGTAGGCGCGGGCCATATCGTAAAAATCCTGCTCATGCAGCAGAACACTGGCGCCCGCGTAGTAGATGTCGAGAAAGCTTTGCAGGTTGGTGAAGGCATAGGCCTGCCGCAAATCCTCCACACTGGCATAGGGCAGCGGCACCCCGTTGCGCTGCGCCAGGGCAAAGATGAGTTCGGGTTCGAGCGAGCCTTCGATGTGGATGTGCAGCTCGGCCTTGGGCATGGCGCGCAGCAATTGTTGCAGACGCTGTTCGGTGACAGGGGGCACTTTGAACATCAGCAGACTCCAGAGGTGATGCCCGAGTGGCGGCGCAGGCCACCAAGGCAACGGATCAGTTGAACCGGCCGCCCAGGCTGAACCGGCCCGCGCCCAGACAGGCGACGGCCACCGCGGTGAAGAGGAAAAAGCCCTGCAGCTCAAGAGCCCAGCCGCCGGACTTGCCCAGTTGCCCCAGCTGGTCCATGTGCGCCAGCAGGATGGCCACGACCATGTTGATGACCACCGCCAGTGCCGCCGGACGGGTCCAGAGGCCGACGATGAGCAGCAGCGGCGCCAGCACTTCTCCAACATAGACCAGGTAACCCAGCGCGCCCGGCAGGCCATGGCTGGCCACCATGCCCGAGATGCCGTCAGCGCCCGCCGACAGCTTGGCGATGCCATGCAGCAGCAGCAGGATGCCCAAAGTCAGGCGAAGGATCAGTTTTCCGAGGTCGTTGGACATTGTTTCCACCTTTTCAATGGCAAAGGGCTGGAGGCTGCCGTACCTGGAGCGTCGATCATGCAAATGGACCGCCGAGGCCCATTTGCAGCCGACGATTTCCCGGTCCGACAGCCTCCCGGGCAAAGCGGCTGGGGCTTATTTCTTGTCGCCACCCGGGATCTTGCCTTCCACGCCCTTGACGTAGAAATTGATGCCACCGAGGAACTTGTCGTCGGCCACCACGTCTTTTTCCAGCACGGGCTTGCCGTCCTGGCCCACGATGGGGCCCTTCCAGATGCTGAAGCTGCCGTCCTTCAGGCCCGCCTTAATGGACTCGACCTTGGCCTTGGTATCGGCCGGCACGTCGTCGGCGATGGAGACGATGTCGATCGCGCCTTCCTTCACACCCCACCAGCTCTGGCCCGTGGCCCAGGTGCCGCCCAGCGCATCCTTGGTGGCCTTGATGTAGTAAGGGCCCCAGTTGATCACGGACGATGCCAGGTGGGCCTTGGGGCCGTAGGCGGTCATGTCGCTGTCCCAGCCGAAGGCACGCTTGCCCTTTTCCTGGGCGGTCTTGAGCACGGCCGGCGAGTCGGTGTTCTGGAACAGCACGTCGGCGCCGCCGTTGATCAGCGACGTGGCGGCTTCGGTTTCCTTCGGAGGGCTGAACCACTCGTTCACCCAGACCACCTTGGTCTTGACCTTGGGGTTGACCGACTGCGCACCCAGCGTGAAGCTGTTGATGTTGCGGATCACCTCGGGGATGGGCACCGAGCCCACCACGCCCAGGGTGTTGGATTTGGTCATGGCGCCGGCGATCACGCCTGCCATGTAGGCGCCTTCGTAGGTGCGGCTGTCGTAGGTGCGCACGTTGTCGGCGGTCTTGTAGCCGGTGGCGTGCTCGAACTTCACGTCCTTGAAGTCAGGGGCGATCTTCTGAATGGACTCCATGTAGCCGAAGGTGGTGCCGAAGATCAGCTTGTTGCCCTGGCCCGCCATGTCGCGCAGCACGCGCTCGGCATCGGCCGACTCGGGCACGCTTTCGACAAAGCTGGTCACGATCTTGTCGCCGAATTCCTTTTCCAGGGCCTTGCGACCGTTGTCGTGCGCATAGGACCAGCCGCCATCACCCACGGGTCCCACGTAGGCAAAAGCGATCTTCAGCGGCTCGGGCTTGGGTGCGGGTGCTTCGGCGGCGGGCGCCGGTGCGGGCGCAGGGGCCGGTGCCGGCTCTTCCTTCTTGCCGCAGCCCACGAGCGCGGCAGCAGCCACGGCGGACAGCGCGGCCAGCTTGAGCACAGAGCGTTTCTGGAGATCAGTCATGTAGGTTCCTTATGAATGAGAAAGCGGGTTCAACAATGTAAGCAAAACTTCAGGCGCCAGGATAGAACGGTTTGCCAAGCGATGCCGGCATGTTCACCCTGATCCACGCCGGATTGCGTGAAATCAGCGCCAACACCACGATGGTGGCCACGTAAGGCAGCATGCTCAGCAACTGGCTGGCCACCTGCACGCCTGTGGCCTGCAAATGGAACTGGAGCATGGTCACGCCACCAAACAGGTAAGCACCAAGCAATACGCGTGCCGGGCGCCAGGTGGCAAAGGTGGTGAGGGCCAGCGCGATCCAGCCGCGCCCGGCCACCATGCCCTCCACCCACAACGGGGTGTACACGGTGGAGATGTAGGCGCCCGCCAGACCGCACAGGGCGCCCCCCGCCATCACGGCCGCCAGCCGGATGCGGCGCACGGGATAGCCCAGTGCATGGGCCGACTCGGGCGACTCGCCCACCGAGCGCAGCACCAGCCCCGCGCGCGAGCGATACAGGAACCAGACCAGCGCTGCAGCCAGCGCCATCGTCAGATACACCAGCGGATGCTGGCGAAACAGTGCCGGCCCGGCCAGCGGAATATCGCCCAGCACGGGAATGGCGTATTGGGGCAGCTCGGGCAACTTGGCCTGCACATAGCTGATGCCCGCAAAGGCCGAGAACCCCACGCCAAACAGGCTGAGCGCCAGCCCCGTCGCGTACTGGTTGGTGTTGAGCCAGATCACCAGCACACCGAAGATGGCTGCAAGCACCGCCCCTGCCGCCATGCCCGCGGCAAAGCCCAGCCAGGTGTTGCCGGTGTGCACCACGGTGGCAAAGCCCGCGATGGCGGCGCACAGCATCATGCCCTCGGCGCCCAGGTTGACGATGCCGGCCTTTTCGTTGATGAGCAGGCCCAGGGCGGCAAGTGCCAGCACGGTGCCCGCGCTCAGCGTGGCGCCGATCAGGAGTGCATACGATTCCATCACTTCGCCTCCTTTTTTGCCGCCGGGCCGCCCCAGGGCAGGAAGCGGCCCCCTCGGGGGGCAGCGACCCGCGCACGCGGCGCAGCGTGGGGGCCGCTCACCCAGCGCACGCGGTAGGCGATCAGCGTGTCGCAGGCCAGCAGCGTGAACAGCAACAGGCCCTGGAACACGCCGGTGAGCGACTTGGGCAAGCCCAGGCGCGACTGCGCCAGCTCGCCGCCGATGTAGAACATGCTCATGAGAATGGCCGAGAACACCATGCCCACCGGATGCAGGCGCCCCACAAAGGCCACGATGATGGCCGCAAAGCCGTAGCCCGCGGGCACATAGGGCGTGAGCTGGCCGATGGGGCCAGCCACCTCCAGCGCACCCGCCAGGCCCGCCGCACCGCCCGAGACCAGCAATGCCGTCCACAGCGCGCGCCGTGACGAAAACCCGGCATAGCGCGCCGCCGCCGGCGCCAGCCCGCCCACCTGCTGGGCAAAGCCCGCACGCGTGCGAAACAAAAACACCCACAGCGCGCCCGCGGCCGCCAGCGCCAGCAACAGGCCAATGCTCACGCGCGAGCCCTGCATGAGGCGCGGAATCTGCGTGACCTTCTCGAAAGTCTTGGTCTGCGGAAAGTTATAGCCCATGGGGTCTTTCCAGGGCCCATAAACCAGATAGCCCAGCACCAGCGTGGCCACATACACCAGCATCAGGCTCACCAGGATTTCATTGGCATTGAACTTGTCGCGCAGCAGTGCCGTGAGCCCCGCCCAGGCCATGCCCCCCAGCACACCGGCCAGCAAGATGGCGGGCACGATCCAGGGGCCCGTGGTCTTGTCGGCCAGCAGCGCCACGCCACCGGCGACCACGGCACCGATGACGAACTGGCCCTCCGCGCCGATGTTCCAGACGTTGGAGCGAAAGCACACCGCCAGCCCCAGCGCAATCAGCAGCAGCGGCGTGGCCTTGACCATGAGTTCGCCCAGGGCGTAGGGCGTGCGCACCGGCTCCCAGAAGAACACCTGCAGTCCGCGCACCGGGTCCTTGCCCAGCGCGGCAAACAGCGCAATGCCGATCAGCACCGTGACGGCCAGGGCCAGCAGCGGTGAGCCATAGCTCCACGAGCGCGACGCCTGCGGGCGGGGTTCAAGCCGGAACATGCGGCACCCCCTGGGTCAACTGGGCGAGTTGTTCGCGGTTGCGGGCCAGATGCGCCTGCACGTCGGCATGCCACAGGCCGCTCATCCACTCGCCAATGCGCTCCACCGTCGCGTCGGCGCGCGGCACCGAAGGCGAGAGATGCCCCTTGGCCACCACATGCAGGCGGTCACAGATTTCAAACAATTCGTCCAGCTCCTCGCTCACGACCAGCACGGCACAGCCGGCATCGCGCAGCGCCAATATCTCGCCGCGAATCTGCGCGGCCGCACCCACGTCCACGCCCCAGGTGGGCTGCGAGACGACGAGCAACTTCGGGTTGGCGTCGATCTCGCGCCCCACGATGAACTTTTGCAGGTTGCCGCCCGACAGCGACCTGGCCGCCGCGTTGGGGCCGCCCGCCTTCACGTTGAAGCGCTCGATGATGGCCTGGGCATGCTTTTGCAGCGCCCCCACCTTGATCCAGCCACTGCCCGCGACCGCGTTGGTGCGCGTGAGCAGCAGGTTGTGCGCCAGGCCCATGGTGGGCACCGCGCCACGGCCCAGGCGCTCCTCGGGAACAAAGTGCAGCCCCAGCGCACGGCGCTGGCCCGGCCCCATGCGGCCCGCGCTCTGCCCCGCCACCTGGATGCTGGCGGACTCGGCGCGCTGGTCTTCGCCCGACAGCGCATAGAGCAGTTCCTTTTGCCCATTGCCCGAGACCCCGGCAATGCCCACCACCTCGCCCGCCTTCACCTCGAACTGCAGGTCGATCAGGTCCACCCCGAACTGGTCGGCACGCGGCAGCGACAGGCCCTGCACGCGCAGCACGGTGGCGCCGGTCTGCACGGCGCGGTGTTCCAGCGCAGGCGGCTCGGCGCCAATCATCAGGCGCGAGAGCGAGGCGTTCGACTCTTCGGCCGGGTTGCACACGCCGGTGACCTTGCCGCCGCGCAACACGGTGCACGCGGTGCAGAGCGCACGGATTTCGTGCAGCTTGTGGCTGATGTAGAGAATGCTGCAGCCCTCGGACGCGAGCTTCTTCAGCACCACGAAGAGCTTTTCGACCGCCTGGGGCGTGAGCACCGAGGTGGGCTCGTCCAGGATGAGCAGCCTGGGGTGGGTGAGCAGGGCACGGATGATTTCCACGCGCTGCATTTCACCCACGGAAAGCGTGTGCACGGGACGCAGGGGGTCGATGCCCAGGCCGTACTCGGCCGCCGTGGCGGTGATGCGCTGCGTGACCTCGGACAGCGTGATGCGCTTGTCCAGACCCAGCCACACGTTTTCGGCCACGGTGAGCGTATCGAACAGGCTGAAATGCTGGAACACCATGGCGATGCCCAGCGCCCGCGCCTCCTGCGGGTTGCGCACCTGCACGGCCTGGCCGTTGAAGTGCACGCTGCCCTCGTCGGGCTTGACCGAGCCGTAGATGATCTTCATCAGCGTGGACTTGCCGGCGCCGTTTTCGCCCAGCACGGCATGGATCTCGCCGGGCTGCACCGTCAGCGAAACGCCACTGTTGGCCACCACGGCCGGGTAGCGCTTGGTAATGCCCACCAGCTGCAGCCGGGGCGGCACTGCGCCGGACATGCCCGGAATGCCCGGCGGGCGGGAGATGGGGATGGAACTCATGCAGGCGATTGTCTCTCAGTTTTCATGAACGGCCATTGGATTCAAATCAGGGCCTTGCGCTTGTTCCATAAGCGTAAGCAGCTATCTTTTTAGCAGCAAAGCCACCACTGGACAGGGCGTGTGCCCATGCCACGGCGGACCCTGCATCTGGCGTGGAAATTGCGATGTTTGCCGGGGCGGCATAAGCTTGCGCTGGCGCCCGCGCCGGGTGCGCTCTGATGCGCTGCACCCCAACAACATGTTTACGATCTCCGCGAATCGAAGTGGCATTTTTCATATGACAACCCGACCCTTGCAATTTTTGCGCCGTGGCCAGCCGGTGGCGCTGGGCAATGTACCACCCGACCGCACGCTGCTGCAGGTGCTGCGCGAGGACCTGGGCTGCACCGGCACCAAGGAGGGCTGCGGCGAGGGCGACTGCGGCGCCTGCACCGTGGTGCTGGGCGAGGCGCGCGATGGCAAGGTGCATTGCAGCGCGGTGAACAGCTGCATCCGCCTGGCGCATTCGATCGACGGCATGGCGCTGTGGACGGTGGAGGATCTGACCGCAGACCCGCTGATCCAGCCGGCGGGCGAAAACCCGCCAGCGCTTCACCAGGCCACCAACCTGCATCCTGCTCAGGAGGCCATGGTGCAGTGCCACGGCTCCCAGTGCGGCTTTTGCACACCCGGCTTCGTGATGAGCCTGTTCGGCATGTACCAGAAATACATTGCCCCCACGCTCCCCACTGCGTGTGGTTCGCTACCCCCCAGGGGCGGCCCGCCGGCGCTCGGCCAGGTGTGCCACGGCCAGCCCATCACCCGCGAACTGGCGCAGGAAGAACTCTCGGGCAACCTGTGCCGCTGCACCGGCTACCGCCCCATTCTGGATGCGGCCCAGCAAATGGCCGCTTTGCCCGCGATGGCGGTGAACGAACCTCTTTTGCTACAAAAATTAGAGCTACTAGCGCACACCCATCAAGCGCAAGAGGCCGATTCTTCCTATATTTCCCCCACCACGCTGCCCGCCCTGCTGGCCGCCCGCGCCGCGCACCCCGGCGCCCAAGTGGTGGCGGGCTGCACCGATGTGGGGCTGTGGGTGACCAAGCTGCACAGGCAGTACGCGCAGGTTCTGGACGTGACGCGCGCGGCCGAGCTGCGCGCGGTGCAGCAGGACGCGCACCACATCCGCATCGGCGCTGCCGTCACGCTGACCGATGCCTTTGCCGCCCTCACCGCGCAGTGGCCGCAACTGCACCGTTTCGCCACCCGCTTTGCCGGGCTGCCGGTGCGCAACGCGGGCACGCTGGGCGGCAACGTGGCCAATGGCTCGCCCATTGGCGACTCGATGCCGCTCTTGATCGCCCTGCGCGCCCAGGTGGTGCTGGCCAGCACGCGCGGTGAGCGCACCCTCGCGCTGGAAGACCTTTACACCGGCTACCGCCAGAACGTGATGGCGGCCGACGAGCTGCTGGTGCGCATCCTGGTGCCCCGGCCCGCGCAGACCGAAAGGCTTGCCGCATACAAGGTGTCCAAACGATTCGACGACGACATCTCGGCCGTGTGCCTGGTGCTGAACCTGGACATCGTGGACGGCACGGTGCTGCGCGCCCGCATTGGCGCGGGCGGTGTGGCCGCCACCCCGGCGCGCGCCCGGCAGACCGAGGCCGCCCTTACCGGCCAGCCATGGTCCCAAGCCACGGTGCAGCAGGCCACCGCGGCGCTGCAGGCCGAGTTCAGCCCCATCTCGGACATGCGTGCCAGCGGCGCCTACCGCAGCGCCGTGCTGGCGGGGCTGCTGCAGCGCTTCTGGCTCGAAAGCCAGGGCGGCCAGCAGGCCGTGAGCCTGGAAAATCTTCATAGCGAGGCCGCGGCATGAACGCCCCAGAAAAAATCCTCACCCAATCCGCCATGGGCCAGCCGCACATCCACGAAAGCGCACGCGCCCACGTGGCGGGCGCCGCCCACTACATCGACGACCTGCCCGAGGTGAAAGGCACGCTGTATGCGGCGCCCATCCTTTCCACCGTGGCGCATGGCACTTTGAGCGGCGTTGATGCTGACGCGGCCCTGGCCCTGCCCGGCGTGCGCGGCGTGGTACTGGCGGTGGATGTGCCGGGCGACAAGATCCTGGCCGCATTCGGGCACGACGAGCCCGTCTTCGCCATCGACACCGTGCAGCATGTCGGCCAGGTGATTGGCCTGGTCGTGGCCGATTCGGTGATGCAGGCACGCCGCGCGGCGCGGGCCGTGAAGCTCGACATCAGTCCCCTGCCTGCCATCCTGACGGTGGACGAAGCATTGAAGGCCGCGAGCCATGTTCTGCCGCCCGTTTTCGTGCGCCGGGGCGACGCGCAGGCAGGCCTGGCGCAATCGCCGCACCGCCTGCAAGGCGCCTTCGAAGTGGGCGGGCAGGAGCATTTTTATCTCGAAGGCCAGATTGCCTATGCCCTGCCGCTGGAGCAAAAGCAGTGGTCGATCCATTCGAGCACGCAGCACCCCGGCGAAGTGCAGCACTGGGTGGCGCACGCTTTGGGCATCGACAGCCACGCCGTGCGCGTGGAGTGCCGCCGCATGGGTGGCGGCTTTGGCGGCAAGGAGACGCAGGCCGGGCACCTGGCCGTGTGGGCCGCCGTGGCCGCGAACAAGTTCGCCCGCCCGGTCAAGCTGCGGCTGGACCGGGATGAAGACTTCATGGTCACCGGCAAACGCCACCCGTTCGCGTATGAATACGACGTGGGCTTTGACGACACGGGCCGCATCACGGGCCTGCAACTGCAGATGGCCGCCAACTGCGGCTTCAGCGCCGACCTGTCGGGCCCCGTGGCCGACCGTGCCGTGTTCCACGCCGACAACGCCTATTTCCTGAGCGACGTGGAGATCGCCTCGTACCGCTGCAAGACGAACACGCAAAGCCACACGGCGTTTCGCGGCTTCGGCGGCCCGCAGGGCGTGATCGTGATCGAGGCCATCCTGGGCGACATCGCGCGCACCTTGGGGCTGGACGCGCAGGACGTGCGCCTGGCCAACCTGTATGGCAAGGACGCGAGCGAAGGCCGCAACGTCACCCACTACCAGATGACGGTGGAGGACAACATCCTGCACGAACTGCTCCCCGAACTGGAGCAGACATCGCGCTACCGCCAGCGGCAGGCCGAGATTGCCGCCTGGAACGCGCGTAGCCCCATCCTCAAGCGCGGCATCGCCATCACGCCGGTCAAGTTCGGCATCAGCTTCACGGCCACGCTGTTCAACCAGGCGGGCGCCTTGGTGCATGTGTACACCGATGGCAGCGTGCAGGTGAACCACGGTGGCACCGAAATGGGCCAGGGCCTGCACACCAAGGTGGCGCAGATCGTGGCCGACGAACTGGGCGTGCCGCTCGCCCGCGTGCTGGTGACGGCCAGCGACACCAGCAAGGTACCCAACGCCAGCGCCACGGCAGCCAGCAGCGGCACCGACCTGAACGGCCGCGCGGCACAATTTGCGGCCCGCCATGTGCGCGACAACCTGGCCGCATTCGTCTGCGGGCTCGATGGCTGCGGCGCCGGTGCCATCCGGTTTGCGGGCGGTCAGGTCATCTCGCCCAAGACGGTGCGCAGTTTCGAGGCGGTCGTGAAAGAGGCCTACGCCAACCGTATCCAGCTATGGAGCGACGGTTTCTACCGCACGCCCAAGATCCACTACGACAAGGCCACGCTCACCGGGCGGCCGTTCTACTACTTCAGCTATGGCGCGGCCTGCACCGAAGTGGTGATTGACACGCTCACGGGCGAGAACCGCGTGCTCAAGGTGGACATCCTGCACGACGTGGGCCACAGCATCAACCCGGCCATCGACATGGGCCAGATCGAGGGCGGCTTTGTGCAGGGCATGGGCTGGCTCACCACCGAGCAGCTGGTGTGGAACGACAAGGGCACTCTCGCCACGCACGCGCCCAGCACCTACAAGATACCGGCCACGGGCGACATTCCCGCCCACTTCAAGGTGGACCTGTGGCCCGAGGCCAACCGCGAGGACAACGTGGGCGGCAGCAAGGCCGTGGGCGAGCCGCCGTTCATGCTGGCGATCAGTGTGTATGAGGCGCTGCGCAATGCGGTGGCGGCGGGGCGTTGTGGGGATGCTGCTGCGCCGGTGGTGCTGACGGCGCCGGCGACGGCGGAGAATGTGCTGCGGGCGTTGGGGCGGGTGGGGGATTGAGTGCTTTCTGGCTGTGGCGCTTGTGTGTCAAGCGTTGGCAGCTATTGTTTTTGTAGTTTTGTTCCTCATTCAACCGTTCGGGCTGAGCTTGTCGATGCTCGGGATTCATGCCTGAGTTCAGGGTGGAGGCCGGGATTTCGCCCCGGCGGGCGACTCACTTTCTTTTGCCTCGCCAAAAGAAAGTAAGCCAAGAAAAAGCGACCCTACACGCTGCGTCCCTTCGCTTCGCTGCGGGCAACCTGCGGTGCTCAGTTTTGCCGGGGTCTCGCTAAACTCGCGCCGCTTCACGTCACTCAAACAGACGCGAGCCCTGATCCGTCAAAACCTGCGCTCCTCGGCGCATCCTGAAGGGAACCCGAAACCGGACATCCACACGGGCCATCGCTGCGCGTGGCGCTGGCGCCCGCGAGGTGAGGCCGAGCGCAGCGATGGCCCGTGTGGATGTTGGGATGTTCTTTCCCCACCCCCATCTGGCTGCGCCTGCGGCGGGGCGGTTGCGGGGTGAGCATGCGCATCGGAGCGCGCATGCTTGCGTCAACTGACTCGCCGTGGTTGTCCGAGCGGCGCGCGCAGCGCAAAGCGAGTTCCACGGCGCACCCCGCAACCGCCCCGCCGCAGGTTTGCCCCGTAGCAACGCGAAGGGGTCGCAGACTGTGGGTCGCCTTTCTTTTGGGTACTTTTCTTTGGCGAAGCAAAGAACAAGTACCTCGCCCGCTGGGGCGAGACCCGGCCTCCGCCCTGAACAACAGCGCAAGGGCAATTATCAAAACAATAGCTGCCAGCGCTTGCCACATAAGCGCCAGAGCCCAAAAACATCACATATCAAAAAAACAACGCCCCCCAGCACGAAGGCTGAAAACACAACCCCCTACACCGGCCCCAGCGGCATACGCCCCGAGGCCGCAGCCAGGCTGGCATGGCGCGTCTCCACCCGGTTGCGCCCCGCGCGCTTGGCGTCGTAGCAGGCCATGTCGGCCGCATTCAACACCGACTGCACATCCTGCGGGCTGGCATCGAGCACCACCAGGCCGATGCTCACACCCAGCGTGAAGCTGCGGCCCTGGTACGAAGGCTCCCACGCCTGCACGGCGGCACGCAACTGCTCGGCCACCGCCTGCCCCCGCGTGAGCGGGCAGCCCGGCAGCACCACGGCGAACTCGTCGCCGCCCAGGCGCGCGGCCCAGCCGATCTGGCGCACCTGCGACTCCACCAGTCGCGCCACATGGCGCAGCACGTCATCCCCGGCATCATGGCCTGCGACATCGTTGACCACGGTGAAATGGTCCAGGTCCAGGAACAGCACCACACCGTCCCCCTCGGCCTCGGCGGCCTCCACGGCCGCAATGCCCGGTGTGCGCGCCCGCACCGAACGCTCGGCCAGCAGCACGCCCATCCGCTGGACAAACGCGTCCCGGTTGCACAGCTGCGTCAACGGGTCATGGATGGCGGCCCAGTCCTGCTGTTGCTGCGCCTCGCGCGCAGCGGTCATGTCCTCCAGAATCCAGACGGTGCCGCCCGCCATGTCATCCGCCCGCACCCCCCGGCCCTGCACCCGCGCCCAGACGAAGCTGCCATCCTTGCGCATGAAGCACACATCCCCGTCAAACGCGCCATGGGCCCGGAATTCGGCCTGAACCCGTTCGCCCAATTGGGCGTAGTCTGCGTCCGACCCATAGAGGGTGCGCGCCGGGCGACCGTGCAGCTCCTCGTCGCAGTAGCCGAGCATCTGGCAGGCCTGCCGCCCCACCACTTCCAGAATCCCCTGGCGGGTGATCACGATACCTACGGAAGCGTTGTCGAGGATGGCCTGGAACTGCCCTTCCAGCAGGGCCCGCTGCTCGCGCTGCTGCGCGCTTTGCTGCATCTGCCCCTCAAATACCTTGACCAGCGCCCCCACCTCACCCCTGGCGCGGGGCCACTTCATGCCGTCGCTGCGCCCCCCTTGCGCCAGTTGCAGCGCGCTGTGGCACAGCCGTGCCAGTGGCTGCGCCATCCACACCATGAACGCCGCCAGCAGGACCATGCAGGCAGCCATCACCCCGGCGGCAAGCCACCATGCCTTGCGCTGCGCACCTTCCAGGGGCGCCAGCATGGCGCGCGAATCACTCACACGGGCCACCAGCCACTGTGGCAGCGGCATTCCGGCCATGCTCACGATGTGCGCCGGCTGCACCTCGGTAGTGCCACGCCCGGCCACGGGCTGCGCCTGCTGCAGCCATTGCGCATAGACCGGCCCCAGCCCGGCTTCATCGCGCACGTTGCCCAGAAGGCGCAGGGGATCGGGATGCGACAGGATGGTGCCATCGCGGGTGAAGACGATCAGGCGCGAATCGTCCCGCGCCGGCAGCGTCATGGACGGCGGCAGCAATCCTTGCGAATGCAGCTTGAGCGACCCGGCCACCACCCCCAGAACCGGGCCATCCTCGCGGCGCAGCGGCATGGTGAACATGACCCGCGCCTCGGTGGTGCGCCCCCCCACCAGCTCGGACACCAGGGGCTTGCCGCCAGTGAGCGTGCGCCGCAGGGCATCGCGCTCGGCAGGGTCCAGGTTGGCCGCTTCTTCCAGCCGCCCGGAATGCAGGTTGACACGCAGCTCCCCATCCTGGCGGGCCACCTGCATGGAATCAAAAAACTGCACGGCCGGCAAACCCTGCTGCAACAGCCACTCGAGCGAGGACGGCGAATTGAGCATTTCCGGTGTGATGCCGTCGGCCACGGTGCGCAGCACTTTCTGGCTTTGCTCGATCTTGCTGGCCAGCAGCCGGGCCATCACCTCGACCTCTTCGGTCTGCTGGCCCACCACGCGGCGGATGGCCTCGCGCTCCGATGCACGCGATGCCAGCCACGCCGACAAGCCCCCCGATACGGCCACGGCCAGCATGGCAACCAGCATCAGGCGCAGCACCAGCGATCCGGGCGGCCACCAGCCGGGCGACTCCATCTGCGCCTGCGCGCGCTCCAACGGCGTCATGGGCATCCCGCGCGAGACAGGCTCAAGACAGCAAGTAGATCAGAGGGCAACATGAGAGCCGGCTTTGCCAGAGAGTTCTGTGGCAAATATACGCAGCCCCCCGCCCCAGGCGCTTGGGTGGAACCCTCGCTTCAGCCCAAGGAATAACCCTGAGCCAGGGGGTGGCGCAGCGCGTTAAGGATGACCTGCATAACCCTCGCGAGTCGGTGGCAGTGCGGATCGGGATGGGCCGCAAGGCGTCTTCTTGCAGCCAATAGCCCGGCTATTGGCAGGAAAAGCAGCGCAGCGGATCGCCCGAGACCGCGCGGTCACAGACCGCAGGGAGTTATGCAGGTCATCCTCAGCAACCCGCCACGGACTGCAGTGCGTGCGGCTGCGGGAGATTGAGCACGTTGCCGGTGCCGGCAATCAGCCCGTGCTCGCGCAGGTGGCGCAAAACGCGCGAAAACGTTTCGGGGGCGATGCCCAGTTGCGCTGCAATCAGGCGCTTGCGCTGGTGCAGTGTCACGCTCATGGCGCCGCTGTGGTCGGGCTGCGCGTGGTTGAGCAGCCACTGGGCGCACCGCGCCTCCGCATCCTGCGCAAGCCGGCTCACTGCCAGTTCGGACTGCTGCCGATACCCGGTAGCCATATCCCGCAACAGACCCTGCGCCACCGCAGGCAGCGACGCGCATCCGCGCCGGAACTCCTGGATCGGCAGGCGACGCACCTGCACGCGCGTCTCTGCCACCATGTCCACGGGAACGGGTTTTCCCAGCAACGCGGAAGCCGCGTCCAGCCAGAAGGGCCCTTCCACCACACCCAGCTGGTGGCGCATGCGCCCATCTTCATAGACGCCGCGCAGCACCCGCCCGCTTTCGAGATGCAGCACCGAAGTCAGGGCCTGATTGCGCCGGCGAAGCACCTCACCAGCGGCAATAACTTCGATCTGGGCGGGCAGCGAGAAGAATGTGGAGGGCAGCATGTAGCCCACTTTGCCGTGCGATAGCGCTGCGCGTTTTGAGGAAGATCAAAAGGAAGCCGGGCCCTGCCAGGGCCGCGCCCACCCTCTGCGCCCGGTCAAAAGCACGGGAAACAACAGCGCGCTCCCGCATGAGGCATGGAACTTGCAACAGATTGTTGGGGACACGATCATGGAGTGCGCTATGCACTGTCATGACGGTGTCATGCCCTTTCAGGCCGGGATAACCGGCACTTTCAACCCCTACAGGAGTTTCAATGAAAAAAAACCTGATCGCCCTGAGCGCCGCGCTGCTGTGTGCCGCCGGGGCCCACGCCCAAAGCACCGTCCAGCTCACCGGTCTGGTGGACGTGTTTGCCGGCTCCATGAAGATGGCTGGCGATGCCAAGGGCAAGTCGGTGGTCGATAGCGGCGGCCTGACCACTTCGTGGTTTGGCGTCAATGGCACCGAAGACCTGGGCGGCGGCCTGAAGGCCCACTTCAACCTCACCTCGTTCATCAAGGTGGACACCGGCACGCAAGGGCGCTTTGCGAACGACACGTTCTTCTCGCGCGATGCCAACGTCAGCCTGTCGGGCAGCTTCGGCTCGGTGCTGCTGGGCCGCTGGATGGCGCCCAACTTCCTGCCTTCGGTAGTGGGCAACCCGCTGGGTGACTCGTTCACCTTCTCTCCGCTGATCCTGCACAAGGACGTGCCGCTGTTCAACGGCACGGGCTGGCGTTCCATGACCCCCGCCGACACGGGCTGGAGCAACCAGATCGTGTACTCCACGCCGGACATCGGTGGCTTCAAGGCCAACCTGCAGTACCAGTTCGGCGAACAGGCTGGCAAAACCGGCAAGAACAACGTGGGCGTCAACTTCTTCTATTTTGGCGGCCCGCTGACCCTGACCGGTTTTTATGAAAACGCCGACATCAACAACCCGGTGAATACGCTGCTGGCCAACAACCAGAAATACTGGATGCTGCTGGGCGCCTACGACTTCGGCGTGGTCAAGCCCTACCTGAGCTACGGCGAAAAGAAGATCGACGACACCGCCTCCACCAAGGGCAAGACCTACCAGGTGGGCGCCTCGGCGCCGCTGGGCGATGGCAAGCTGCTCGCCGAGTGGGTGAAAACCGAGTGGTCCACCCCCGACGTGAGCCGCAAGACCTTCACGCTGGGCTACGACTACAACCTGTCCAAGCGCACCGACGTGTACGCCATGTACATGAACGACAAGATCACCAGCCAGAACAACGGCAACAGCTTCGGCGTGGGCATCCGCCACCGCTTCTGATTACCGCGCCCCAGGGCGCAGGCAAGGCACGGCAGAGCCATCTGCCGTGCCTTTTTTCATGCCATCGCGCTTTTGCCCATCACCCCATGAATTTGAGCAAAAAGTGCTTCAAGCGCTTATTCAATAAGCGTTAGCAGCTATAAAACAAGTAGCACCCTGAAGTCATTCACATTGGTATGGGTGGGCCCGGTGATGACCAGGTCACCCAGCGCCTCGAAGTAGCCATAGGCATCGTGGCGGTCCAGGTGATCGGCCACCTGCCGCTGCGCTGCTGCGGCGCGGGCCAGCGTGTCGGGCGTGACCAGCGCGCCGGCGTTGTCTTCGGTGCCATCGATGCCATCGGTGTCGGCCGCCAGCGCCCACACCCCATCGATGCCCTGCAGCGCCTGCACCAGGCCCAGGCAGAACTCACCGGCACGCCCGCCGCGGCCAGGGGCAGCGCCCTCGCGGCGCGGGCGCACCGTCACCGTGGTTTCTCCGCCGCTCAGGATCACGCAGGGTTTCTCGAACGGCTGGCCGCGCAGCGCCACGCCGCGCGCCATTGCCGCGTGCACCCGCCCCACGTCGCGGGATTCCCCTTGCATCTCGTCCGACAGGATGTAGGCCGCCAGCCCCGCCCCGCGCGCCACGGACGCAGCCGCCTCCAGCGCCTGCCAGGGGGTGGCCACGAGGTGCACGGAATGCCCGGCAAAGACGCCATCTGTCGGTTTGGGCGTCTCCAGCGCACCGTTTTGCAGCGCCTGGCGCACGGGCGGCGGCACGTCGATGCGGTAGCGCGCCAAAATCTCCAGGGCATCGGCGCAGGTGGTGGTGTCGGGCACCGTGGGGCCGCTGGCGATGACCGACGGGTCATCGCCCGGCACATCGCTGATGGCGAGCGTGACCACCCGCGCCGGCGCGCAGGCCGCAGCCAGGCGCCCGCCCTTGATGCGGGAGAGGTGCTTGCGCACGCAATTCATCTCGCCAATGCTGGCCCCGCTTTCCAGCAGGGCGCGGTTGATGCGCTGCTTGTCTGCCAGCGCCAGACCCTCGGCCGGCAGCGTGAGCAAGGACGAGCCGCCACCCGACACCAGGCACAGAACCAGGTCGTCGGCCGTCAGCCCCGCAGCGAGACCCAGCATGCGCTCGGCCGCCGCCATGCCTGCCGCATCGGGCACGGGGTGCGCGGCCTCGACCACGTCGATGCGCTGCGCCAGGCCCACGGGACGGGGCGGCACATGGCCATAGCGCGTCACCACCAGCCCCGACAGCGGTGCGTCGGCGGGCCACAGGGCCTCCAGCGCCTGGGCCATGGAGCCCCCCGCCTTGCCCGCGCCCAGCACCAGGGTGCGCCCACGCGGCGGCTCGGGCAGCCAGGCCCGCATGCCGTGCAGCGGCTGGGCGCTGCGCACGGCGGCATCGAAAAGCGCTTGCAAAAAAACGCGCGGCTGGGTACGAAAGTCCGGCGGGCTCGCGCCCGGAACATCTAAAGGGGCTGGCATGGCAGGCATTGTCGCCGCAGCCCCGCACGGCAAGAAGCAAGCCGCAGGCGGCACGGCGCAGGCCCATCGTCCCAAACCCTCGGGCGCAGTGCGCCGCTGGTTAAAACAGCATGGGCCGGCGCGCGGCCGTGCACGCGCCGCTCAGTTCTGCGCTGCAGCGGGTGCGGCACCGTCGGCTGCATCGCGCCAGCCGCCACCGAGCGCCTTGTACAGCGCCACCTGGTTTTGCCGCTGCGCCAGCTGCGACTGGGCCAGCGCCTGCTGCGTGGCAAACAGGGCCCGCTGGGCATCGAGCACCTCGAGGTAGCTGGCCACGCCATTGCGGTAGCGCAGATCGGCCAGGCGGAAGCGGTCGGCCTCGGCCGTAGCCTGTTCCTGCTGGGCCAGCACCTGCTCGCCCAGGGTGGCGCGGCCGGCCAGGGCATCGGCCACCTCACGGAACGCGCTCTGGATGGCCTTGTCGTACTGGGCCACGGCAATCTCGCGTCCGGCACGGGCCGAGTCCAGCCCGGCCTGGTTGCGCCCGGCATCAAAGATGGGCAGCACGGCCTGGGGCGCGAGCGTCCAGCCCCACGAGCCGCTCTCGAACAGGCCCGACAGCGCATTGCTGGCGGTGCCTGCGCTGGCGGTCAGCGCGATGCGCGGAAAGAACGCTGCCCGCGCCGCACCGATGTTGGCGTTGGCCGCGATCAGTTGCTGCTCGGCCTGGCGGATGTCCGGACGGCGTTCCAGCAGGTCGGACGGCATGCCTTCGGGCACGTCGCGCAGGGCCACTGCGCGGTCATCGCCCTGCGGCGTGGGCAGCAGCCGCTCGGGCAGGGGTTGCCCCACCAGCAGCGTGAGCGCGTTGACATCGAGCGCGCGCAAGCGTTGCTGCTGGGCCAGGGTGGAACGCGCGGCAGCCGTCAGGGATTCGGCTTGGCGCAGATCCAGGGCCGAGGTCACGCCCTGGTCAAAGCGCATGCGGTTGAGCCGCAGCGAGTCGTCCCGGGTGGCCAGCGTGCGCTGCGTCAGGGCCAGCAGTTCCTCGTTCGTCTGCAGGCTCAGCCAGGTGCTGACCACCGAGGCGACCAGACTGGTCTGCACCGCACCGCGCGCCTCCTGCGTGGCCAGGAACTGCGCCAGGGCCGCTTCCTTCAGGCTGGCCACGCGGCCAAAGAAGTCGATTTCCCAGGACGCCAGGGCCAGGCCCGCGGTGTAGACGCTGGTGATGCTGTCGCTGCCATCGGTGGCTGGCTGGCGGTTGCCCGTGACGGCAGCGTTGATGGTGGGCAACTGGTCGGCCCGGCGGATCTGGTATTGCGCGCGGGCCTGCTCGATGGAGAGCACCGCCACCCGCAGGTCGCGGTTGTTTTGCAGCGCCAGTTCCACCAGCTCGCGCAGGCGCGCATCGCCCACAAAGTCCTGCCAGGGCAGATCGGCTGCCGCCGTGGTGGCGGTGGCGGCCGTGCTGGCGCCCAAAGCAGGCCATTGCGCAGCCACGGGGGCCGCGGGCCGCTCGTAGGTGGGAATCATGGAGCAACCGGCCAGCAGTGCCACCGCGGCGATCGCCGTGGCTGCAGGCAGGCGGGCCGCGCAAGAACCGGCAGCAGGGCGGGGCGTGAAAATATTAAGCATGGGAGCTCCCTGTGTCCGCCTGGTGCGAATGCTGGGCGTCAAATTGCTGCTGGCGCTGGCTGCCCTTGAACAGGCTGCGCACCACCACGAAGAAGATCGGCACGAAAAACACGGCCAGGACGGTGCCCACCACCATGCCGGCGATCACGCCGGTGCCAATGGCACGCTGGCTCGCCGAACTGGCACCCGAGGCAATGGCCAGCGGCACCACGCCCAGGATGAAGGCCAGCGAGGTCATGATGATCGGGCGAAAGCGCAGATGGGCAGCGGCCAGCGCCGATTCGACGACGCCCTTGCCCTGCGCCTGCAGGTCTTTCGCGAACTCGATGATCAGGATGGCGTTCTTGGCCGACAGACCGATGATGGTGATCAGCCCCACCTGGAAGTACACGTCGTTGGTCATGCCCCGCAGGCTGATGCCCAGCAGCACGCCCAGCACCCCCAGCGGCACCACCAGAATGACCGACAGCGGAATCGACCAGCTTTCATACAGCGCTGCCAGGCACAGGAACACCGCCAGGATGGCAAAGCCATACAGCACGATGGCCTGCGAGCCGGCGAGCTTTTCTTCGCGCGACTGCCCCGTCCATTCGAAGCCGAAACCGGCGGGCAGTTGCGACGCCATGTGCTCCATCTCGGCCATGGCCTCGCCGGTGCTGAAGCCGGGTGCCGCGCCGCCGGCAATGCGCAGGGCGGGATAGCCGTTGTAGCGCACCGTCTGCATGGCGCCAGTGACCCAGCGCGTGGTGGCAAACGACGACAGCGGCACGGCCTTGCCCTGCCGGTTCAGTGCCGTGAGCTTAAGGATGTCATCGGGCTGCATGCGGGCCCCGGCCTCGGCCTGCACCACGACACGCTGCATCCGCCCGGAGTTCGGGAAGTCGTTGATGTAGGCCGAGCCCAGCGCGGTGGAGATGGCGCTGTTGATGGCCGCAAAGTCCACGCCCTGCGCGCTGGCCTTGTCACGGTCGATATCGACCTGCAGTTGCGGGGCGTCTTCCAGGCCGTCGGGGCGCACGCTCGCGAGCACCTTGCTCTTGGAGGCCATGCCCAGCATCTGGTTGCGGGCCGCCACCAGCGCGTCATGGCCGTTGCCACCGCGGTCCTGCAGGCGGAAGGTGAAGCCCGAGCTGACCCCCAGCTCGGGAATGGGCGGTGGACTCAGCGCAAAGATGAATGCATCGCGCACGCCCGACAGCGCCCCCATGGCCCGGCCCACAATGGCGTCGGCCGTGTGCTCGGCACTCTTGCGCTCGGACCAGTCCTTGAGCGTCACGAACGACAGGCCGGCGTTCTGCCCCTGGCCGGAGAAGCTGAAACCCATCACGGCGACGATGTTCTTGACTTCAGGCTGCTGCATCATGAAGCCCTCGACCTTTTCCACCACGGCCTGGGTGCGCTCGAGCGTGGCGCCGGGCGGCAGCTGGATGTTGACCAGCAGGTTGCCCTGGTCTTCGTTGGGCAGGAACGAGGTCGGCAGGCGCATGTACAGCACGCCCACGGCGGCGATCAGCGCGACATAGATGACCATCATGCGGCCGCCGCGGCGCAGCAGTTGGGCCACCCAGCCTTCATAGCCCTTGGCACTGCGGGCAAATCCGCGGTTGAACCACCCGAAAAAGCCCTTCTTGGCGTGGCCGTGCCCGGCCTCGACCGGCTTGAGCAGGGTGGCGCACAGCGCGGGCGTGAGCGAAAGCGCCATGAAGGCCGAAAAGGCGATGGACACTGCCATCACGGCCGAGAACTGGCGGTAGATGTTGCCCACCGAGCCGGCGAAAAAGGCCAGTGGCAAAAACACCGAGATCAGCACCACGGTGATACCGATGATGGCGCCCGAGATCTGGCCCATGGCCTTGCGCGTGGCCTCCACCGGCGGCAGGCCCTCCTCGTTCATGATGCGCTCGACGTTCTCCACCACCACGATGGCGTCGTCCACCACGATGCCGATCACCAGCACCATGCCGAACATGGTCAGCACGTTGATCGAAAAGCCCATCGCCAGCAGCGCACCAAACGTGCCCAGCAGCGCCACGGGCACCACGATGGTCGGGATGACGGTATAGCGGAAGTTCTGCAGGAACAGATACATCACCAGAAACACCAGCGCGATGGCTTCCACCAGGGTCGATGCAACCTGCTTGATGGAAATCTTGACGAACTCGGAGCTGTCGTAGGGGATGTTCCAGCTCACGCCGGGCGGAAAGTATTTTTCCAGTTCGGCCATGCGGGTCTTCACCGCAGTGGCCGCGGCCAGCGCATTGCCCGAGGGCGACAACTGCAGGCCCATGCCGGTGGCCGGCTTGCCGTTCAGCCGCGCGGTGGTGGCATACGTCTGGGCACCCAGTTCAATGCGCGCCACATCCTTGAGGCGCACCGTGGAGCCGTCGGCATTGGCACGCAGCACGATGTCACCAAACTCGGTCGTCGAGCTGATCTGACCCGGCACCACCACGGTGGCCGAGATGCTCTGGCCACTCAGGTTGGGCAACTCGCCCAGGCTCCCGGCCGAGACCTGGGCGTTCTGCGCCTGGATGGCGTTGGCCACGTCGGCAGCCGACAGGTTGAAGCCCTGCAGCTTGGCCGGATCGACCCAGACGCGCATGGCGCGCTCGGCGCCGAACAGCTGCACCTGGCCGATGCCGGGCACGCGCTGCAGTTCGGGCACCACGTTGCGCGCAGCGTAGTCGCTCAGCGCGGTGACGTCGAACTTGGGGTCGGACGACGTCAGGATGGTGAACAACAGGAAGTTGGTGCGCGACTTGTCCACGCGCACGCCCTGCTGGGTCACCACGGCGGGCAACCGCGGCGTGGCGCGCGACAGGCGGTTTTGCACCTCGACCTGGGCCAGGTCGGGATTCGTGCCCGGCTCGAAGCTCAGCGTGAGGGTGCCGGTGCCATTGGCCTGGCTCACCGCTTCCATGTAGGCAAGACCGGGCGCGCCGTTCATTTCGCGCTCGATCACGGCCAGCACGCTGTCTTCCAGGGTTTGTGCCGAAGCGCCTGGATAGGCAACGGTGACCACAATGCTCGGCGGCGCTACCGAGGGGTATTGCGCGATCGGCAGCTTGGTGATCGACACGGCGCCCAGCACCATGACGAACAAGGCGATCACCCACGCAAAGATGGGACGGTCAATAAAGAACTTGGCCATGGGGCTGGCTCCTTATTTCTGACCGGCGCTGGCAGGCGCAGCGGGGGCGCTGGCCGCGGGCGCAGCGGCGGCAGGCGCAGCGGCGCTGCCCGGGGCATGCCATGGCACCGCCTTCACGGGCGTGCCGGGCGGCATCATCTGGAGTTTCTGGAAGCCATCGACCATGACCTGCTCGCCTTCTTTCAGCCCCTCCAGCACGACCCACTGGTTGTTGCGGGCTGCGCCCACCTTCACCGTGCGCTGGCTGAGCTTGCCGTCGGCGCCCACCACCGTGATCTTGTCCCCTTGCTGGGTGCGCGTGACCGCCTGCTGCGGCAGCGTGATGGCGTTGGCCACCTGGGCCTGCTCCAGCCGCACGCGCACATACAGGCCCGGCAGCAATTCGCCCTTGGGATTGGGCACCTCGGCGCGCAGCGTGATCTGGCCCGTGCTGGCGTCCACCGTCAGGTCAGAGAACAGCAGCTTGCCGGGGCGGGAATATTCGCTGCCATCATCCAGCACCACGCGCACGCTGGCGGCATCGCTGCCCCCGGCGCGCTGGAACTGGCCATCGGCCAGGGCGCGGCGCAACTTCATCACCTCGCCGGCGGACTGGGTGAAGTTCACATACACCGGATCGATCTGCTGGATGACGGCCAGTTCCGTGGCTTCGCCCTGCCCCACCAGTGCACCTTCGGTGACCAGGGCGCGGCCGATGCGGCCCGAAATCGGCGCCGTGACGCTGGCGTAATTGAGGTTGATGCGCCCCGTCTGCACGGCAGCCCTGCCTGCGGCCACATCGGCCTCGGCCTGCTTGTGCGCCGCCACGGCATTGGCGTATTCCTGCTGGCTGACCGCGTTGGCCGCCACCAGGGGCTTGTAGCGCTCGGCCAGCGCGGCGGCCTGGGTCAGGTTGGCCTGGGCCCGCGCCAGCGTGGCCTCGGCACTTTGCAGGGCGGCCGCATAGGGCGCGGCGTCGATGGCAAACAGCGGTTGCCCCGCCTTCACGTCGCTGCCTTCGCGAAACAGCCGCTTTTGCAGGATGCCCGCGACACGGGCCCGCACCTGCGCCACGCGCAAGGCCTCCAGTCGCCCAGGCAACTCGGTGATCAGGCCCACATCGCCCGGCGTTGCCACGACCACGCCCACTTCAGGAGGGGGCATGCCATCCCCGGCCGCAGCTGGCGGTGCATCGGACTTGCCACAGGCCGCCAACAGCAATACAACGGACAGGCCACCCGCCGCAACGCCCAGGCGCAGCAGCGCAGGGGACGAGGCAGAGGCAACAACGGAGGCAGTCTTGACATGACGCAAGGCAGGCATGGTGTTCCTTGGAGAAAAAGGCGCGGCGAATCCGCGGAATGAATCAGTTTAGTGTGACGCGGCGCTCAGCGCACAGGCCCGCGCCGGTAACGAAGTTCTGCATTAGAGCATACATACATTCAAGAATGTATGTATAGTGACGCAAAAACACCGCCAACCAGTGAGGTATTCCATGGCCCGACGCACCAAGGCAGACGCACAGACCACGCGCAACAACCTTCTGGATGCTGCGGAACAATTGTTTCAATCGCGTGGCGTTTCACACACCTCCCTCAATGACATCGCGGTGGCCGCAGGCACCACGCGGGGGGCGATCTATTGGCATTTCAAGGACAAGGCGGACCTGTTCAACGCCATGATGGAACGCGTGACCCTGCCGCTGGAGCAGACCCTGGTGATGGCGCTTGTGGAGCAGGCGTCCGATCCGGTGGCCGAGATCCGCCGTGCCATGCTGGATGCGCTGCGCCTGGTCGCCACCGACGCGCAAACGCGCCGCGTGCTGCAAATCGCCACCCACCAGGTCGAATACACCGCCGACATGGGCGCCGTGCTGGAGCGTCACCTGCGCGGGCACGACGGCTGCGTGGCGCGCAACCATGTGGCACTGGAAAGAGCCTTTGCCGCGCGCGGCCAGCCCCCACCGGTGGCCCTGGACTGCGCGGCGCGGGGCTTGCAGGTGCTGATCGAAGGGCTGGTGCACCAATGGTTGCTCAACCCTGCGGCCTTTGATCTGCTGGCCAACGGCCGCGCGACGCTGGACGTGTATCTGGCCGGCCTGGGCCTGCAAGACGGCGCGCCCACCTGAACACCGCCGGGTCATTTTGTGGTGCCCCCGGCCAGGTACCAGCGCCCGATAAGCGCGCGCTCGTCTTCGGTCATTTGCGTGGCGTTGTTCATGGGCATGAGTTTTTGCACCACGGCCTGCTGGTAGATGGCCTGGGCTTGCCGCCTGACGCTGTCGGCCGAGTCGAGCCGCAGGTTCTTCATCTGCACCTGCGCGCCGTGGCACTGGGTGCAGCGCCGGGCCAGCACCGTTTGCACCAACTTATAGTCATTTTGGCCTGCAGCGCTTTCAGCACCTGCGCTAACAGCTACTGAATCAATAGCAATTGACACCGGCCGCAGCCAAACCACCACCGCCACAACAAGCACCACCCCCACCACGGCATAGGGCAGCGGATGGCCGTTGCGCCCCAGCTTGTAGCCATGGCGCAGCACGAAGAACTGGCGGATGGCGGCCCCGGCCCACATCATCAGGATCAGCACCAGCCAGTTCTGCGGGTGGCTCCAGGTGAAGCTGTAGTGCCCGCTGAGCATGGCAAACAGCACCGGCAGCGTGAAATAGGTGTTGTGCACGCTGCGCTGCTTGCCGCGCTTGCCGTGAACCGGGTCCACCGGCTGGCCCGCCTTGATTTGTGCCACCACGGTGCGCTGGCCCGGGATGATCCAGAAGAACACATTGGCGCTCATGGCCGTGGCCATCATCGCCCCTACCAGCAAAAAGGCGGCGCGCCCGGCAAACCAGTGGCAGGTCAGCCAGGACGCCACGCACACCAGCACCAGCACCAGGCCGCCCACAATGGCATCGCCGTGTTTTTTGTGGCCAAAGAGGCGGCAAACCCCGTCGTACAGCAGCCAGAAAACCACCAGAAACGCCAGTGCCACCGCAATGGCCTCGGCGGGCGCCCAGTCCATGCGGGATTTGTCGATGAGGTAGGTGCTGGCGCTCCACAGGTACGACACCGTGAACAGCGCAAAGCCGCTGAGCCAGGTGCTGTAGCTTTCCCAGTAAAACCAGTGCAGGTGGCCCGGCAGCCGGGGCGGCGACACCGCGAACTTGACCGGGTGGTAGAACCCGCCGCCGTGCACGGCCCACAGTTCGCCGCTCACGCCCTGCTTTTTCAGATCCTCATCCACCGGCGGCGTGAGGCTGCTGTCCAGAAAGACGAAATAGAACGACGACCCGACCCAGGCGATCGCGGTAATGACATGGACCCAGCGCAAAAGCAGGTTGGCCCAGTCGAGAAGATAGCTTTCCATATCTCAACCCTGGCAGCGCCGACGCGCCGCGTTGCAAACCTGCTCACCACTGCGGGCGCTCTGAGCAGACAAAGAGGCCGCGCACCATGGCAGAAATCTGCCGGGGCACCGCTGCGACCCAGAAACCTGACGATTCGGCACAAAGTGTAAGCAGGAATTGTTCCCGCCTCGGGCCAACCCAGTGCCTCGAACGGGGGGATTAGTCCTGGAGTCTGATCAGGGCCTGTTGGGGCGCCTGCGCGCTTCCTGGGGCCGGAGCCCCGTGCACGGTCTGCAGCAGTTGCGCGGCCACCGCCACCGCAATCACCTCGGGCTCCTTGCCGCGTATGCCCGGCACCCCGATGGGGCAGGTCACCTGCGCCAGCTCGTGCGGCGTGAACCCCCGCCCATGCAGCCGGTTGGCAAACGTGGCCCATTTGGTCTGGCTGCCGATCAGCCCGATGAAGGGCAGGTCGCCCTGCGCGCGCTGGCGCTGGAGGCAGGCCGCCACCACATCCAGGTCTTCGGCATGGCTGAAACTCATGATGAGCACCCGACTGCCCGGTGCCAGACCCGGCACCGCCATGTGTACCGGGTCGGAGTGTTCGCACACCACGTCGCCCGGCGGATGGGCCGGAAAGACACCATCGCGGCTGTCGATCCAGGTCAGCGCGAACGGCAGCGGAGCCAGCACGCGCGCCAGCGCATGGCCGACATGCCCGCCGCCGAACAAGGCCACCGGATGGCGCGCTGGCGCAAGGCGGTGTTTCAAATCCGCCACATCTTGTGCCCCCACCACCTCGAAACCCAGGTGCATCACGCCGCCACAACACTGGCCCAGGGCCGGACCGAGCGCGTATCGCAGCTGCGATGCCCCCTGGACACCACGCAGCCTGCGCCGGGCCTCGGCAATGGCCTGGTGCTCGACATGCCCGCCGCCGATGGTGCCCACCAGGCCATCGGCAAAAACCGCCATCCAGGCCCCCACTTCCCGCGGAGCAGAGCCTTGGGTAGACTCCACGGTCACCAGACAGGCGGGGGCGGCGTTCAGGCCCTCCAGCAATATCGACAGATCAGCCACGGCAACCTTCCAATATGTTCATTGCACGCCATGCACTGCCCGCATGGATCGTGCCCACCAGCATAGCGACAACACCATGCCACCCACTTCGTCCCAACGTTCTTCCCGGGCTGGCCGCCATTGGCTGCTGGCCGGACTCATGGCTGCCGTGGGCGCCATCGTTGCCGCCTGCAAATCCGCCCCCGAAACCCCGCCACCTCCTCCCGACAGCCGCATGCCCAGCACCGACGCAGGGCAGGCAGCGGGCAGGTCGGCATTGCCCGGCCCCTCGGCTGCCAGCACCGCGCGGGCCTATCGCCGCGACGCGGCAACCCACCTCTACAACCTGAACAACCCGCGTGTTTTCAAGGGCAAGCTTCCGCCCATGCTGTACGCCATTGGCGTGCTGGAAGTGGATATCGACCGCAGCGGCCGCATCACCAAATTGCACTGGATGCGCGCACCGCGCCATGCGCCCGAAGTGGTTGCCGAGATCGAGCGCACGGTGCGCGCCGCCGCGCCGTTCCCGGTGCCCGCCCGCATGGGCCGCGTCACCTACACCGACACCTGGCTCTGGGACAAGAGCGGGAATTTCCAGCTCGACACCCTGACCGAAGGCCAGCTCTGACAAGCTGCTCATAAATAAAGAGCAGCTTGCGCTTGATCTGATTGATTTTCAAGCGCTTTTACCTGATTAGCGAATATCCCAGACCCCGTTCGCCCTGAGCCCTTCGGCAGGCTCAGGACAGGCTTGTCGAAGGGCTGTTTGCAAGGAGCGCCCTGGCTTCGACAGGCCCGGCCCGAACGGATGGGGCGAGACATCCGAGACAAGTCACCAATCAGGCGCTTTTATGACAAAAATCAGCGCGGACAAAGCGCAACCAGCTCCTGTTTCAGGAGCAACTCCTCACGAACCCCGGTAAGTGGAATAGCTCCAGGGGCTCACCAGCAGGGGCACGTGGTAGTGCTGATCGGCATGGGCAATGCCGAAATCCAGGCTCACACGGTCGAGAAAATTGGGCTCCGGCAAAACCACCCCCCGCGCCTTGAAATAGGCCGCCACGTCGAACGTGAGGCGGTAGGTGCCCGTGCGCAGGCTGGCGTTGTCAAACAGCGGCGCATCGGTGCGGCCATCGTGGTTGAGCACCAGGCGCTGGAGCAGCGTGGCCTCGTCGCCCCGGGTGGAAAACAGCGACACCGCCATGCCGGCCGCGGGGCAGCCATGCATGGTGTCCAGAACGTGGGTGCTCAAGCCCATGGGGGAATCTCCTGAAGATGGAAGGCCGGGATGGGATACGGCAGCCGGAACCCAAAGTGTATGCACTGTGCACCGTTCAACCTATCATCCGGCCCATGGAATTTTCGCCCGCCAGCGCCACCGTCGAAGCCTTGACGCCCGCCTTCGCCACGCACCGTCGGCAACCACGCACCCAGCTGGCCGATTATTTGCTTGCCTGACCCAGGATCACCAGCGCGCCGCCCGCAACCAGGCTGCGGCACCGCCCCCGTGATGCCCCGACACCCCTGACATTTGCCGCCATCCATGATCTACGACTCCACCCTGCCCTACCCGCGTGACCTGATCGGCTACGGCAAGAACCCGCCCCACGCGCAGTGGCCCGGCAATGCCCGCATTGCCGTGCAGTTCGTGCTGAACTACGAGGAAGGCGGCGAGAACGCCGTGCTGCATGGCGACGCGGGCAGCGAGCAGTTCCTGTCGGAAATGTTCAACCCCGCCAGCTACCCCGAGCGGCACATGAGCATGGAAGGGATCTACGAATACGGCTCGCGCGCGGGCGTGTGGCGCATCCTGCGCGAGTTTGAAAAGCGCCAGTTGCCACTCACGGTGTTTGGGGTGTCCAGCGCCCTGCAGCGCCACCCCGACCTGACCCAGGCGTTTGTCGAACTGGGCCACGAGATCGCCTGCCACGGCCTCAAGTGGATCCATTACCAGCATATCCCCGAAGAAGTGGAGCGCGCGCACATGGTGGAGGCCATGGCCATCATCGAGCGCATGACCGGAGAAAGGCCCCTGGGCTGGTACACCGGCCGCGACAGCCCCAACACCCGCCGCCTGGTGGCCGACTTTGGCGGCTTTGAATACGACAGCGACTACTACGGCGACGACCTGCCCTTCTGGATGAAGGTGCAGCGCACCGACGGCACCGCCGTGCCCCAGCTCATCGTGCCCTACACACTCGACTGCAACGACATGCGCTTTGCGCTGCCCCAGGGCTACTCGCATGCCGACCCGTTCTTCCAGTACCTGAAAGACACGTTCGATGCGCTCTACGCCGAAGGCGACCCGGCTGGCGACAACGCCCCCAAGATGATGAGCATCGGCATGCACTGCCGCCTGCTGGGCCGGCCCGGCCGCATCACGGCGCTGCAGCGCTTTCTGGACCACATCGCGCAGCACGACAAGGTGTGGGTGGCACGCCGCATCGACATCGCGCGCCACTGGGCGCAACGGTTCCCGGCGCCACGTTTTTGAGTCAAATCGGCTGCCAGTGCTTATTGCATAAGCGCCAGCAGCTCACTTTATTGAAGCACACACCATGCCCCCGACTCTGGAACAACTCAACGCCGCCAGCACGGCTGAGGCACTGCAATGGCTCGACGGCGTGTACGAGCACTCCCGCTGGATTGCCGAGCAGGCGCTGGCGCAGCGGCCGTTTCGATCACTGGCGCACCTGAAGCACGCCATGGCCCATGCGGTGCGCACGGCCAGTACCGATGCGCAGCGGGGCCTGATCCGCGCCCACCCCGAGCTGGCAGGCAAGGCCATGGTGGCGCAAAGCCTCACGGCCGAATCGACCCACGAGCAATCGAAGGCGGGCCTCACGCAGTGCACGCCCGAGGAGTTCGCGCGCATCCAGCAGCTCAATGCCGACTACAACGCGCGCTTCGGTTTCCCGTTCATCCTGGCAGTGCGCGGGCCGCGCGGCACAGGGCTGAGCAAACAGCAGATCATCGACACCTTTGCGCGGAGGCTGGACAACCACGCGGACTTCGAACGTGCCGAGGCCCTGCGCAACATCCACCGCATCGCAGAGATCCGCCTGAACGACAAGTTCGCGGCCGAACCTGTGCTGGGCAACGACGTGTGGGACTGGCAGGAAAAGCTGGCCGAGCACTCCGACCCCGGCTTTGCCGAAAAGGGCCAGCTCACCGTCACCTACCTCACCGACGCGCACCGCGCGTGTGCTCAAGCGCTCAGCCACTGGATGCGCGACTGCGGCTTCGACGAAGTGGAGATCGACGCCGTGGGCAACGTGGTGGGGCGCTACCACCCGGCGGCCGAAGGCGCTCGCTACCTCATGACGGGCAGCCACTACGACACGGTACGCAACGGCGGCAAATACGACGGCCGCCTGGGCATCTTCGTGCCCATGGCCTGCGTGCGCGAGCTGCACCGCGCGGGCCAGCGCCTGCCCTTCGGCATCGAGGTCATCGCCTTTGCCGAGGAGGAAGGCCAGCGCTACAAGGCCACCTTCCTGGGCTCGGGCGCGCTCATCGGTCACTTCAACCCGGCCTGGCTGGACCAGAAAGACGCCGACGGTGTAACCATGCGCGCTGCCATGGAGCATGCCGGCCTGTGCATCGCCGACATCCCCAAACTGCAGCGGGACGCAGCCCAGTACCTGGGCTTCATCGAAGTCCATATCGAGCAAGGCCCGGTGCTCAACGAGCTGGACCTGCCCCTGGGCGTCGTCACCTCCATCAACGGCGGCGTGCGTTTTGTCGGCGAGATGATCGGCACCGCCAGCCACGCCGGCACCACGCCCATGGACCGCCGCCGCGATGCCGCCGTGGCCGTGGCGGAACTGGCGCTGTACACCGAGCAGCGCGCCGCGCAGGACGGCGACTCGGTGGGCACCATCGGGCAGCTGTTCGTGCCGGGCGGCTCCATCAACGTGGTGCCCGGGCGCTGCCAGTTCAGCCTCGACCTGCGTGCCCCCACCGACGCGCAGCGCGATGCGCTGGTGAGCGACGTGCTGGAACAGCTTGGCCAGATTGCCGCACGGCGCGGCCTGCGCTACACACTCGAAGAATCCATGCGCGCAGCGGCCGCCCCCAGCGCCCCGGCATGGCAACACCACTGGGAGCGCGCCGTCGACAGCCTGGGCGTGCCCGTGTTTCGCATGCCCAGCGGCGCCGGGCACGATGCCATGAAGCTGCATTCCATCCTGCCGCAGGCCATGCTGTTTGTGCGCGGTGAGAACTCCGGCATCAGCCACAACCCGCTCGAATCCACCACCAACAACGACATGCAGCTGGCCGTCGATGCCTTCACCCAGGTGCTGCACCAGCTTTCCGCGGAAACTTACCCATGACCACCGACTACACCGCCCTGGACGCCTGGATCGACCAGCACTTTGACGAGGAAGTGCGCTTTTTGCAGGCCCTGGTGCGCGTGCCCACCGACACGCCGCCCGGCAACAACGCGCCCCATGCCGAGCGCACGGCCAAACTGCTCCAGGACTTTGGCTACGAGGCAGAGAAACACGCCGTTCCCGCCGCCGATGTGCAGGCCTACGGCATGGAATCCATCACCAACCTGATCGTGCGCCGCCCCTACGGCCATGGCGGCAAGACCATTGCGCTGAATGCCCATGGCGACGTGGTCCCCCCCGGCGAGGGCTGGACGCATGACCCCTATGGCGCCGAAGTGGTGGACGGCCAGATGTATGGCCGCGCCACGGCCGTGAGCAAAAGCGACTTTGCGAGCTTCACCTTCGCCGTGCGCGCGCTCGAAGCCGTGGCCCAACCCACCCGGGGCGCGGTGGAACTGCACTTCACCTACGACGAAGAATTCGGTGGCGAACTGGGCCCCGGCTGGCTGCTGCAAAAAGGCCTCACCAAGCCCGACCTGATGATTGCCGCAGGCTTCAGCTACGAGGTGGTCACCGCCCACAACGGCTGCCTGCAGATGGAAGTGACCGTGCACGGCAAGATGGCCCATGCCGCCGTGCCCCACACCGGCGTCGATGCCCTGCAGGGCGCGGTGCACATCCTCAATGCCTTGTATGCGCAAAACCAGCTCTACCAGCAGGTCACGTCCAAGGTGGCGGGCATCCAGCACCCCTACCTCAACGTGGGCCGCATCGAAGGCGGCACCAACACCAACGTGGTGCCCGGCAAGGTCATGTTCAAGCTGGATCGCCGCATGATCCCCGAGGAAAACCCGGTCGAGGTCGAAGCCACCATCCGCCACGTGATCGAGCAGGCGGCAGCCGAACGTGCGGGCATCAGCGTGGACATCAAGCGCCTGCTGCTGGCCAACGCCATGACGCCGCTGGCGGGCAGCCAGCCGCTGGTCGATGCGATCCAGAAACATGCGCAGGCCGTGCTGGGCGAGCCCGTGCCCGCCGTGGGAACCCCGCTGTACACCGACGTGCGCCTGTACGTGGAGCGCGGCATTCCGGGCGTGATCTATGGCGCGGGCCCGCGCACAGTGCTCGAATCGCACGCCAAGCGGGCCGACGAACGGCTGGATCTCGATGACCTGCGCCGCGCCACCAAGGTGATTGCGCGGGCGCTGAGCGACCTGCTCGCCTGAACGCCGCGACAGCGTCAACGCCTGCCAAAAGCACCCCTCGGCTGTCAGAACGTGTTTACGATCTCAGGATTCGTTCAGCCAATCCTGCAATCCGGGTATCCTGTCAGACATCTCCATCCCGGGGCAACCCGGGGGCGTTTCAATGCCCTGCACCGGCCCAGCCGCGCCACCTGTGCGACTGTGCGCCCACCCATCCGGCCACCGCACAACCGCGTTCGGCATGGGTGGCGGCAGATGAAGGAAAGGAAAGCGGGAACCCCGTCGGTGCGCTGCATCCGTGCGACGGTGGGACACCATTGCGCCTGCGCATGAACCGACACATGGACCCCATCCACCCGCGGGTACGCTTGTTTTTGCATTCCGCCGAAAACCATCAGATTTCCGTATGACACAGAACATTTCAGCCGCCGAACAGGCCCTGCGCGACGCTGCGCGCGAATACCACCGCAACCCCAGCCGGGGCAAGATTTCGGTGAACCCCACCAAGCCCCTGTCCAACCAGCGCGACCTGTCGCTGGCGTATTCCCCGGGCGTGGCCTACCCCTGCCTGGACATTGCCGCCGATCCGTCCAAGGCGTTCGACTACACCTCGCGCGGCAACCTGGTGGCCGTGATCACCAACGGCACGGCCGTGCTGGGCCTGGGCGACATCGGCCCGCTGGCGAGCAAACCGGTGATGGAAGGCAAGGGCTGCCTGTTCAAGAAGTTTGCGGGCGTGGATGTGTTCGACATCGAACTGGCCGAGCGCGACCCGGACAAGCTCATCGAGATCATCGCGGCGCTGGAGCCCACGCTGGGCGGCATCAACCTCGAAGACATCAAGGCGCCCGAGTGCTTCTACATCGAGCAGGAGCTGTCCAGGCGCATGAACATCCCCGTGTTCCATGACGACCAGCACGGCACGGCCATCATCTCCAGCGCCGCGCTGCTCAATGGGCTGGAGCTGGTGGGCAAGGAGATTGGCGCCGTCAAGATCGCGGTCTCGGGCGCGGGCGCCGCCGCCATTGCCTGCGTGGGCGTGATGGTGGGACTGGGCGTGAAGGTGGAAAACATCTTCATGTGCGACTCCAAGGGCGTGATCTACGAAGGCCGCCCCGGTGGCTATGACGAGTCCAAGGCGCGCTATGCCCAGAAGACCGACGCGCGCACGCTGGCCGATGCGGTCCACGGCGCCGACGTGTTCCTGGGCTGCTCGGCCCCCGGCGTGCTCACGGCCGAGATGGTCAAGACCATGGGTTCCAAGCCCATCATCCTGGCGCTGGCCAACCCCGAACCCGAGATCCGCCCCGAGCTGGCCAAGGCCATCCGCCCCGACTGCATCATCGCCACGGGCCGTTCGGACTACCCCAACCAGGTCAACAACGTCCTGTGCTTCCCCTACATCTTCCGGGGCGCGCTCGATTGCGGCGCCACCAAGATCACCGAAGCCATGAAGCTGGCCTGCGTGCGCCAGATCGCCGACCTGGCCAAGGCCGACATCAGCGAAGAGGTGGCCAGCGCCTACGCGGGCAAGGAACTCGCCTTCGGCCCCGACTACCTCATCCCCACGCCGTTCGACTCGCGCCTGATCCTCAAGATCGCGCCCGCCGTGGCCAAGGCTGCCGCCGAGTCGGGCGTGGCCACGCGCCCCATCACCGACATGGAGGCCTACAAGGAAACGCTGTCGCGCTTCGTGTACCAGACCGGCATGCTGATGCGCCCCGTGATCAACGCGGCCAAGGCCCTGCCCGATGCGCAAAAGCGCGTGGCCTATGCCGATGGCGAGGACGAGCGCGCCCTGCGCGCCGCGCAGATGGTGATTGACGACAGGATCGCGGTGCCCATCCTCATTGGCCGCCCTGCCGTGATTGCCGCCCGCATCCAGAAGGCCGGCCTGCGCATGCAGCTGGGCAAGGAGGTGGCGGTCTGCAACCCCGAGGAAGACCCCCGCTTTCGCCAGTACTGGGAGCACTACCGCCAGCTCATGAAGCGCAATGGCGCCACGCCCGAAGTGGCCAAGGCCGCCGTGCGCCGCTCCAACACCATCATCGCCTCGCTGATGGTGTCGCTGGGCGATGCCGACGCCATGATCTGCGGCCTGGTGGGCACCTACGAAACCCACCTGGAGCGCATCCACAGCATCCTGGGCCGCCAGGAGGGCGTGAACGACTACGCCGCGCTCAACGCGCTGATGACCAATCGCGGCACGTTGTTCATTGCCGACACCTACGTCAACGAAGACCCCACGGCGCAGCAGCTGGCCGACATCGCCTGGATGTCGGTGCAGGAAGTGCAGCGTTTTGGCCTGCCGCCCAAGGTGGCCTTCCTGTCGCATTCGAGCTATGGCTCGTCCAGGCGCGCATCGGCCAGGAAGATGCGCCTGGCGCGCGACCTGTTCGTGGCGGCCCACCCCGAAATCGAATGCGACGGCGAACTGCACGGCGACGCCGCGCTGGAGCCCCACATCCGCAATGCCTACATGGCCGATTCCACGCTCACCGACTCGGCCAACCTGCTGATCTGCCCCAATCTGGACGCAGCCAACATCCTCTACAACGTGCTCAAGATCACCACCAGCGGTGGCGTGACCGTGGGCCCCATCCTCATGGGCGCTGCCGCCACGGCCTACATCCTGACCCCGGCCGCCACGGTGCGCCGGGTGCTCAACATGACGGCACTGGCGGTGGCCAGCGCTGCGGCGCGGCCAAAGTAAGCGCACAACGCGCACTGCGGCCCGGGGTTCACTCACGGGCGGTGCAGGCCTGCAGGGTGTCGCCCCATGTCGGGAAACCCGGCATGCCCCATGCACCACTTCGGGGAACAATCGCTTCCTGCCTGGCTTCGCTGCGGCGAAAGCGGGCATTGATATTGCTGAGTTCATGGCCAAGCGGCCGTGAAGACGGCACCTTTCAACGCCTTCCCCCCCCAGGAGCCCCCATGAAGAAACGTTCGTTCCTGCAGTGCGCCGCACTGCTGGCCGCTGCCAGCACCTTCTCGCTGGCGCAAGCGCAAACGCTCACCCCCATCAAGTTCCAGCTCGACTGGCGTTTTGAAGGCCCTGCGGCCCTGTTCCTGCAGCCCGTGGCCAAGGGCCATTTCAAGGCCGCCGGGCTGGATGTGGCGGTGGATGCAGGCAACGGATCGGGCGGTGCCGTGCAGCGCGTGGCCTCGGGCACCTACGACATGGGCTTTGCCGACCTGGCCGCCGTGATGGAGTTCCACGCCAACAACCCCGACGCGCAGAACAAGCCCGTGGCGGTGATGATGGTCTACAACAACACGCCCGCCTCGGTCATGGCGCTCAAGAAGAGCGGCATCACCAAGCCGGCCGACCTGGCCGGCAAGAAGCTGGGTGCCCCCGTGTTCGACGCGGGCCGCCGCGCGTTCCCCATCTTCCAGAAAGCCAACGGCATCGGCCCCGTGCAGTGGACCGCCATGGACCCACCGCTGCGCGAAACCATGCTGGTGCGCGGCGATGTGGACGCCATCACCGGCTTCACCTTCACCTCGCTGCTCAACCTCGAAGCCCGTGGCGCCAAGGCCGCCGACGTGGTGGTGCTGCCCTATGCCGACTATGGCGTGAAGCTGTATGGCAACGTGATCATCGCGTCGCCGAAGCTCATCAAGGAGAACCCGGCGGCTGTCAAGGCCTTCCTCCTGGCCTTCACCAAGGGCGCCAGGGAAGTCATCGCCAACCCGGCCGCCGCCATCGAGCATGTGAAGGCGCGCGACGGCATCGTCAACGTGCCGCTCGAAACCCGCCGCCTGCAACTGGCCATCGACACCGTCATCAACAGCCCCGACGCACGCGCCGAGGGTTTTGGCCAAGCCAGGCCCGGCCGCCTGTCGCTGATGGCCTCGCAGGTGTCGGATGCGTTCAACACCAAGACGCGCGTGAATGCCGATGACGTGTGGAACGCCAGTTTCCTGCCCAGCGCGGCCGAGCTGAACATCCTGCCCAGGAAGTAAAGCAAAGCGCTGCCGTTTTACTATCAATTGAATAGCTGCTGGCGCTTATTCAATAAGCGCTAGAGGCCATTTTTATTCAAAATACTCCATGCAGGCTGCCGACTCCTATTTTGTGAACTTCCGTGATGTCTGGCTCGCCTACAACGACGAGCTGCGCGCACAAAACCAGTTTGCGGTGGAGGCCATCGACCTGCAGGTCCGGCAGGGCGAGTTCATCGCCATCGTCGGCCCCTCGGGCTGTGGCAAATCCACCTTCATGAAGCTGGCCACGGGGCTGAAGATGCCGTCGATGGGCAAGATCCTCATCGACGGCCAGCCGGTGACGGGGCCGCTCAAAGTCTCGGGCATGGCCTTTCAGGCGCCGTCGCTGCTGCCCTGGCGCACCACGGTGGACAACGTGCTGCTGCCACTGGAGATCGTCGAGCCCTACCGCAGCCAATTCAAGAAAAAGCGCAAGGAGTACGAAGAGCGCGCCCGCAAGCTGCTGCAAAAAGTAGGCTTGGGGGGCTACGAGGACAAGTTTCCGTGGCAACTGTCGGGCGGCATGCAGCAGCGCGCCAGCATCTGCCGCGCGCTCATCCACGAGCCCAAGATGCTGCTGCTCGATGAGCCCTTCGGCGCGCTCGATGCCTTCACGCGCGAAGAGCTGTGGTGCATCCTGCGCGACCTGTGGACCGAGCAGAAATTCAACGTGATCCTCGTCACGCACGACCTGCGCGAGTCGGTCTTCCTGGCCGACACGGTGTATGTGATGAGCAAGAGCCCCGGCCGCTTTGTGGTGAAAAAAGAGATCGGCCTGCCACGCCCGCGCGATCTGGAGGTGACCTACACCAAGGAATTCACCGACATCGTGCACGAGCTGCGCGGCCACATCGGCGCGCTGCGCCACGATGCAGGCAAGGCTGGCGCACCCATTCAGCAATAGAGCCGAGCCCCCTTTTTCATTCCATCCATGCACAAGAAAACCGTAGAACGCTGGTCACCGTGGCTGCTGCTGCTGGCGATCATCCTGCTGTGGCAGATCATCTGCTCGGCCTTCAATGTCTCTGAATTCATCTTCCCCAGCCCCTGGGCCATCGGCACGCAGCTGGTCGAGTTTGGCGGCGTGATCGCCGCCCACGCCTGGCGCACCTACTGGGTCACCATGGCGGGTTTTGGCATTGCCATCGTGGTGGGTGTGCTGCTGGGTTTTGTGATCGGCAGCTCGCGCCTGGCCTATGCCGCCGTGTACCCGCTGATGACCGCCTTCAACGCCTTGCCCAAGGCCGCCTTCGTGCCGATCCTGGTGGTGTGGTTCGGCATTGGCGTGGGCCCGGCCATCCTCACGGCGTTCCTCATCAGCTTCTTCCCGATCATGGTCAACATCGCCACCGGCCTGGCCACGCTGGAGCCCGAGCTTGAAGACGTGCTGCGCGTGCTGGGCGCCAAGCGTTGGGACGTGCTGACCAAGGTGGGCCTGCCGCGCTCCATGCCCTACTTCTTCGGCTCGCTGAAAGTGGCGATCACCCTCGCCTTCGTCGGCACCACGGTGTCGGAGATGACGGCGGCCAATGAGGGCATCGGCTACCTGCTCATCAGCGCAGGCTCGTCCATGCAGATGGGCCTGGCGTTTGCCGGCCTGATGGTGGTGGGCGCCATGGCCATGGCCATGTACGAACTGTTCAGCTGGGTCGAAAAGCGCACCACGGGCTGGGCCCACCGGGGATCACAGGGCGAGTGACGCCCGGGCGGCGACAATACCCAAAGGGCGCCACTGGCGCCTTTTTTCATCATGCAGCCGACGCCTCATGCCGGCGGCCCATACATTGACGCAACCCGAAAGTCAGTCGCATGCCCCGTTTTGCCGCCAACCTGTCCATGCTCTACAACGACTTGGAGTTTCCCGACCGCTTTGCCGCCGCCGCCCGCGACGGCTTCAAGGCCGTGGAATACCTCTTCCCCTACGCCTACCCGGCACGGGAACTGGCCCCACGCCTGCAGGCCAATGGTTTGCAGCAGGTGCTCTTCAACGCCCCGCCCGGCGACTGGGGGGCGGGCGAGCGCGGCCTGGCCAGCCTGCCCGGGCGCGAGGCCGAGTTCCGCGAAGGCATCGCCCAGGCCATTGAATATGCCAAGGCATTGCAATGCCCTCGCATCCACGTCATGGCCGGCCTGGTGCCGCAGGGCGCCGACGCGGCCACCGTGCGCGCCACCTACGTGGCCAATGTGCGCTACGCCGCCGAGCAGGCCGCGCCGCACGGCATCCAGATCCTGCTGGAGCCCATCAACGGCCGCGACATGCCTGGCTTCTTCCTGAGCCGCCAGGACCAGGCCCATGCGCTGATCGCCGAGATCGGCGCCGCCAACGTCAAGGTGCAGATGGACCTGTACCACGCGCAGATCGCGGAAGGCGACCTGGCCATGAAGATCCACCAGTACCTGCCCACGGGCAATGTCGGCCACCTCCAGATCGCGGGCGTGCCCGGGCGCCACGAGCCCGACGTGGGCGAGGTCAACTACACCTATCTGTTCCAACTGCTCGACAGCCTGGGCTACGACGGCTGGATTGGCTGCGAATACCGCCCCGCGCGCGGCGCCGCGCCCCACGCCACTTCGGACGGACTGGGCTGGCTCAAGCCCTGGCTTTGAGGCCGGCCCTGGGGCTTGCCCTGCGCAGGCCCCAAAACATTTTCTGAGTGGCGGATGTTCGGTGGACCTTCGATGTGTCACACATTGTTGTTGGCATGCCAAATGCATGGCAATGGCACGGGTGGCGGGCAGGCGGCGACTGGCAGTGAGCAGGCCCGCGCAACGTGCGCACACCCTACACACTGCAGGAGACAACCATGCACACCTTCATGTCGGCCTATCCGCCCGCGTTTGATGAGCCCACGCCACTGGGTGAAACCGACAGCACTTACCTGCGCCAGGCCATCGCCTGGGCATGCACCGCGCGGGCGCGCGGCAATCACCCCTTTGGGGCGGTGATCGCCGGGGCCGACGGCATGCTGCTGGCCGAGGCGTATTGCACGACCACCGAGTCTGGCGACCCGACTGGCCACGCCGAGATGAACGCATTGCGGCAGCTCGGCCACCAGCTCACCCGCGAAACCCGCGCCAACGCCACGCTCTATACATCGGCCGAGCCCTGTGCAATGTGCGCCGCCGCCATCTTCTGGAGCGGCATCGGCCGGGTGGTGTTCGGCATCGACACCCAGCGGCTGCGCAGCTTCCAAAGCACCCGCCATGCCCCGCGTGATCTGTACCTGTCGTGCCGCGATGTGCTGGCCACCGCAACCCACCCCGTCGAATGCCTGGGCCCCGCACTGCTGGAGGAATCCAGCGCGCCGCACACCGGGTTCTGGTCAGCCTGAAGCGCGCGCCGTCCACCGCCCCTGGTGCGCCGATCAAGCTGCGCACGGCCACCGTCCATAATCAGCTATTTATTCAGTAGCAACCCGATGCATCCGATATGCCCTGGCACGCCCGCCTGCAGCTGAACCACACGGTGGAGAACGCCCGCACCGTGGCGCGCGTTGAACACAACGGGCCGCTGCGCATCCTGCAAAGCCTTTACCCGGAAGGCGATGGCATCTGCCACAACGTGCTGGTGCATCCGCCGGGCGGCCTGGTGGGCGGTGACACGCTGGACATCACCGCCACCGTGGGGCCGGGCGCACACGGGCTGGTCACCACGCCCGGTGCCACACGCTTTTACCGCTCCACTGGCGAAAAGGCCCTGCAACGCACGCAGCTCGCCCTGGCCGAAGGCGCGCGCCTGGAATGGCTGCCACTGGAAGCGCTTTGCTACAACGCCTGCAATGCCGAGAACCACCTCACGCTGAACCTCGCCCCCGGTGCCGAATGCATGGGCTGGGACGTGACCGCGCTGGGCCTGCCCCACGCCAACCAGCCCTTTGAAACCGGCCGCTTCGTTCAGCACATCGAGGTGCCCGGCCTGTGGCTGGAGCGCGGCGTGATCGACGCGGCCGATGAACGCCTGCTCGGCAGCCCCCTCGGCTTGGCGGGGCACCGCTGCATGGCCAGCATGTTCCTTGCCGCAGGCACCCCGCTGGACCGCACCCGCCGCGACGCTACGCTGGACGCCGCGCGCGCCGTGATGGACGCCCACCCGCAGGTCACCGCCACCGCAGGCGCGACCAGTCCCAACGACCGCATGGTGGTGGTGCGCGTGCTGGCGCCGCAGGTGGAACCGGCGATGAAGCTGCTCAAGGCCGTGCGGGTGGCCTGGCGGGAGGTGGTGTGGGGGCTGGAGGGAGAGGCGCCGAGGATTTGGGCGATGTAGGGCTGACTCGCACCACAGCCCGCAGGGTCATGGCTCGAAGGCACGGGCCGCTTGGCCATGGGCAGAAACGCAGAAAGGCCGGCCCGCCCCTCTGCGCGATATGCCGCTGCGGGTGCGTGCGCATTACGATGCATCCATGCACGTTCAACCGCAATCCTCTCCGGTTTCCGCAGAACACCCTTTTGCCGAAGTGCGGGTGCTGGCCTTCGACATCTTCGGCACGGTGGTTGACTGGCACGGCAGCATCGTGCGCGAGATGCAGGCGCTTTACCCTGCGGTTGACGCCAGCGCCTTTGCACTGGCGTGGCGTGCCGGCTATCAGCCAGCCATGGCCCGTGTGATGCGCGGAGAACAGGGCTGGACGCTGATCGACGACCTGCACCGCAGCATCCTGGACGACATCCTTGCGCGCTTCGGCCTGGCCCACCTGACCGAGGCGGAACGCCAGCACCTGAACCGGGCGTGGCACCGGCTTGACGCCTGGGCAGACAGTGTGGAGGGCCTTGCGCGGCTCAAGTCCCGGTTCATCATCACCACGCTGTCCAACGGCAACATCGGCCTGCTCACCCACATGGCCAAGCGTGCCGGCCTGCCTTGGGATTGCGTGCTGAGCGCCGAGGTGTTCAAGGCCTACAAGCCCAGCCCCGACACCTACCTGGGCGTGGCCCGCGTGTTTGATCTGCCGCCCCGGCAGGTAGCTCTGGTCGCGGCCCACCATGACGACCTGGCGGCCGCGCGCGCCTGCGGCCTGCGCACGGCCTATGTCGAGCGGCCCCTCGAGTTCGGCGCCAGCCATCCCAAGGATGTGTCGCCAGAGCCTGGCAACGACATGCACTGCGCCAACCTCACGGCGCTGGCCGACCGGCTGGGCTGCTGACGCGCCATCGGGACGAGGACCGCCCTGCGGTCGCACCTGCTCAATCTCGAGAGCCGGGCTTCCCGTCCGGTGACACCGGAGGCTGATGGCCCGGCACCGCGTTGCGCACCGGGGGCTGGGACTTGAGGTAGGCGAACAAGGCCCGCAGGTCCGGCTCGGTCAGCTGGCCGACGCTTTGCCAGGGCATCGGGGGCGCAATGGGGCGGCCTGCTCCGACATGTTTGCCGCTGCGCATGGCCTGCACGAACTGCCCTGCGGTCCAGGCCCCCAGGCCCGTGGCATCGGGCGTGAGGTTGGCGGCGTAGCTCACGCCCCAGGGCCCCCAGAACGCCGTGTTGGTGCCGGAGCCGCCCCAGACCCATGGCCCGCTGGACGCCGCGGGCGCCTGGTACACCTGCCCTTGCGGATGGCCCGACAGCCCGAGTGCAAGGTCCGGCTCGGCGCCGTGTGGGCCGGGGTTGTGGGGCGTATGGCAATCCGCGCAGGCCATGCTGCGAACCAGGTAGGCGCCGCGCGCCGTTGGGGTGTCGGCCGCGGTGCCGCCAGCCTGCGCGTCCGCAGCGGCCAGGCTGCTCCAGCAGGCCAGCGCCAGCGCGGTGGTAAAAGTGCGCGGGTCTTTCATGGCCGTCTCCTCCTCAGCTGCGCCAGGGCAGGGGCAGGGGCGCACCATCGGGCTGGCACGTGGGCACGGGCGACTGGCCGAATATGCCCAGGGTTTCCAACGGCTGCCCACCGACATTGAAGAACTGGTGCACGCGGCCGCGCGGCAGGATCAGGGTGCTGTGCGGACCAAAGCGCTGCTGGCGCCCGTCGCTGTGCAGCTCGCCCTCGCCAGCGAGGCAGAGCACCACCTCGTCACAGTCGTGCTGGTGTGGCGGCGTGGCGGTGCCGGGCGCCATGGACTGGCGCCATACGGACAGCTGCGAAAGGCCCTGGGCCTCGCCCGCCCAGGTGGCATGATCGATGCCGTCAATGGCGGTGGGTGTGGGTGGGGATTGTTCGATCACGGACATGGCTTTACTTTCTCGCTACGCAAGCGTTGGATGGAAGAATGGGTGGATTCCGTGGCCACGGAGGACACCAGTGTGGTGCCGGCGGCGGGATTTCGGAACAACCCCAAGCGCCTTAACATTGCCGACGAAATTTCCTCAATCCACCCCATGAACGGCCTGCAGCAATTGATGGCGTTTTCCCGCACTGCGCGGTTGGGCAGCTTCGCGGCGGCGGCGCGCGAGCTCGGCTGCGCGCCGTCCACCCTGGCCAAGACCGTGGCCCGTCTGGAGGCGGCGCTGGGCGTCAAGCTGTTCCACCGCACCACGCGGCAGGTAAGCCTGACGCCGGACGGCGAGCACCTCTTTCGCCGCTGCGAGCGGGTGCTGGCCGAGGTCGAGGACCTGGAGGCCGAAGCGGCGGGCAGCCGCGGCACCGTGAGCGGCACGCTGCGGCTCGACGCGCCCCTCACCTACGGCCGGCGCGTGCTCCAGCCCCTGCTGGCCCAACTGCTGCAGGCCCACCCGGCTCTGAAGCTGGACCTGCGGCTGCGCGACAGCTATGCCGACCTGGCGCGCGAGGGCCTGGACGCCGCGATCCGCGTGGGAGAGTTGCGCGACTCGTCCCTTGTCGCCCGGCGGTTTGACTGGCAGCACCTGGTGCTGGTGGGCAGCCCAGGCTATGTCGCAGCCCATGGAAGGCCGGCTGGCATCGAGGAGCTCCAGGCCCACGCGGCCATCGTGTTTCGCCTTCCCGCATCGGGCCGTGGCAGGCCCTGGCAATTCTCGGGTCCGCAGGGCCTGACCGAATGGTCACCGCAGGCGCGGGTGCAGATCAACGATGGCGAAGGCATGGTGGCGGCGGCCGTGGCAGGCTGCGGGCTCGCGCAGGTACCGGACAACATGGTGACGGGCGAGCTGCAAAGCGGCGCACTGATCGAGCTGCTGCCCGAGCTCCGCCCCCCGGCCATGCCCATCAGCGTGGTGATACCCTCGGCGCGACTGCAGCCACCCCGGGTGCGGGCACTGCTGGCGCTGCTGGACACGCTGCGCACCTGAGCGCGGTCACCCGCTCTGCCTCAGATCGCCACAAGATTGCGAATGCCCTTGGCTTCCATCTCGCTGCCGGGACCCCGTGCGATGACCTCGCCGCGCTCCATCACCAGGTAGTCGTCGGCCAGCTCCTGCGCGAAGTCGTAGTACTGCTCGCACAGCAAGATGGCCATCTCGCCCTTGTCGGCGAGCATGCGGATCACACGGCCGATGTCCTTGATGATGCTGGGCTGGATGCCCTCGGTGGGTTCGTCCAGGATGAGCAGGCGCGGGCCGGGCGCCAAGGCGCGCGCAATCGCCAGCTGCTGCTGCTGCCCGCCCGAGAGGTCACCGCCCCGGCGCTTGAGCATTTGCCTGAGCACGGGGAACAGTTCGTACAGATGGGGCGGCACAGGGGTGGAGCCGCTTTTGTAGGCCAGGCCCATGCGCAGGTTTTCTTCCACCGTGAGGCGGCCGAAGATTTCGCGGCCCTGGGGGACGAAGCCGATGCCTGCGCGGGCGCGGTCGTACGGCGTGGCTTTGTCGATGGGTTTGCCGTCGAACGTGATGCTGCCGCTTTTGATGGGGACGAGACCCATGAGGCTTTTGAGCAGTGTCGTTTTGCCCACGCCGTTGCGACCAAGCAGGACGGTGACTTTGCCAGGGGCAGCGGTGAGGCTCACGTCACGCAGGATGTGGGAGCCGCCGTAGAACTGGTTGATGTTTTGGACGGTGAGCATGGTGGAGTTTTGAGTGTTTTTGGCCTCTAGCGCTTATTTAGCAAGCGCTGGCAGCTATTGTTTTTATAGTTCCGAACCGCTCCTGGCCCGGTCGGTCTGAGCTTGCCTGTGCTGAGCTTTGTCGAAGGATCGAAGCCGGGGCGCCACTTCCGAACCGTTCGGGCTGAGCTTGTCGAACCCTTGGCGTGCTGATTCGAGAAGCATGCCTGGGTTCAGGGCGGAGGCCGGGAGTCGCCCGGCATGCGAGTAACTTTCTTTCGCGTCGCCGAAAGAAAGTCACCAAAGAAAGGGCGACCCCACTGTCTGCGTCCCCGGCGCTGCGCGCCGGGGCAACCTGTGGTGCTCGCGGGTGGGGAGCGGACATCCCCTCGGGCCATTGCTTCGCTCGGCCCAGACAGAGCAGCGCGAGCGCTTCGCGCCGTGCGTTGGGGGTCGAGCGCAGCAACGACCCGTGTGGCTGTTTGGCTGCTTGGCTGTTTGGCTGCTCGGCCCCTTCTGGCTGCGCCTGCGCCGGGGCGGTTGCGGGGTGGCACGCGCGTCGAAGCGCGCGTGCTTCGTTGTCTAGCTCGCCGCGGCTGTCCGAGCGGCGCTGCGCAGCAGCAAAGCGAGTTCTGCGGCGCACCCCGCAACCGTCCCGGCGCAGGTTTGCCCCTTCGCACCGCGAAGGGGTCGCAGACTGAGGGTCGCCTTTTCTTTGCTTACTTTCTTTTGGCGAAGCAAAAGAAAGTAAGTCGCACGCCGGGCGACTCGCGGCCTCCGCCCTGAACGCGGGCATGCGGTAGCCACCGACAAACAAGGCTTCGACAAGCTCAGCCCGAACGATTCGGAAGTAGCGCCCCGGCTTCGACAGGCCCCGTCCGAACGGATGGCGGTCGTTCAAAGAATCGAAGTAACGAGAGCGACACACGACCATCACCGCCCCAGATAAACCTCAATCACCCGCTCATCCGCCTGCACCTGATCGAGCGTGCCCTCGGCCAGCACCGATCCATCGCACAGCACCGTCACCTTTTCAGAAATGGTGCGAATGAAGCCCATGTCGTGCTCCACCACCATCAGTGAATGTTTGCCCTTGAGCGTGAGAAACAGTTCGGCCGTGCGGGCGGTCTCTTCGTCCGTCATCCCCGCCACCGGCTCGTCCAGCAACAACAGCTTGGGGTCCTGCATCAGCAGCATGCCAATTTCCAGCCATTGCTTCTGGCCGTGGCTCAGGTTGCCCGACTGCCGCGTGACGCTGTCCGCCAGGTGAATCGTGTGCAGGATCTCCGCCAGCCGGTCCGACTGCGCAGAGTCCAGTTTGAAGAACATGCTGGACTTGACACCCTTGTGGGTCTTTAAAGCCAGCTCCAGGTTCTCGAACACCGACAGCTGCTCGAACACCGTGGGCTTCTGGAACTTGCGGCCAATGCCCAGGCTGGCGATTTCGGGCTCGTTGTGGCGCAGCAGGTCGATGGTGGAGCCAAAGAACACCGTCCCCTGGTCGGGCCGCGTCTTGCCGGTGATGATGTCCATCATCGTCGTCTTGCCCGCACCATTGGGACCGATGATGCAGCGCAGCTCGCCAGGCGCAATGTCCAGGCTCAAGCCGTTGATGGCCTTGAAGCCGTCAAAGCTCACATGCACGTCTTCGAGGTACAGGATGCGGCCATGGGTCACATCCACTTCGCCGGGGGTGGCGACGCGCGAGAAGCCTGCGGCACGGCCACCGGATTCGGTCTGGCCCGTTGCCACCGGCGCCCCCTTTTGCTGCAAACGCCGCGCGCCTTCTTCCATCAGGTCCGGCGTCATGGCGCGACTCCCTTCTTCGATGCGTTGCGGATCTTCTTCCACAGCCCCACCACCCCATCGGGCAGGAACAGCGTGACGGCAATGAACAGCGCGCCCAGGAAGTACAGCCAGAACTCCGGCGCCGTCACGGTGAGCCAGCTCTTGGCGCCATTGACGATGAACGCCCCCACGATGGGCCCGATCAGCGTGGCGCGGCCACCCACGGCGGCCCACACGGCGATCTCGATGGAGTTGGCGGCGCTCATTTCGCCGGGGTTGATGATGCCGACCTGCGGCACATACAAGGCGCCCGCCACGCCGCACATCATGGCGCTGATGGTCCAGATGGTGAGCTTGTAGGGCAGCGGCGAATAGCCGGAGAACATGACCCGCGTTTCGGCATCGCGCACGGCCTGCAGCACGCGGCCGAACTTGCTGCGCACCAGCCAGCGCGCCAGCAGGAAGAAACCGAGCAGCGCCAGACCGGTGAGAACGAACAGCGCCATGCGCATGTTCTGCGTGGCGATCGGTGCGCCCAGAATGCGCTTGAAGTCGGTAAACCCGTTGTTGCCGCCAAAGCCTGTTTCGTTGCGGAAGAACAGCAGCATGGCCGCATACGTCATGGCCTGGGTGATGATGGAGAAGTACACACCCTTGATGCGCGAACGGAAGGCGAAGTAGCCGAACACAAACGCGATCACGCCGGGCACCGCCACGATGAGGAACAGCGTGGCGACGAAGCTGTCGGACAGCGCCCAGTGCCAGGGCAGCTCCTTCCAGTCGAGGAACACCATGAAGTCAGGCAGGGCGCTTTGGTAGTTGCCATCGCGGCCGATCTGGCGCATGAGGTACATGCCCATCACGTAGCCGCCCAGTGCGAAGAACAGGCCGTGGCCCAGGCTCAGGATGCCGGTGTAGCCCCAGATCAGGTCCATGGCCAGCGCGCAGATGGCGTAGCACATGATCTTGCCCAGCAGCGCCACGGCGTAGTCGGACAGGTGGAGCGCGCTGCCCGCAGGCACCCACAGGTTGAGCACGGGTGCCACGGCGCACACCACGATGAGCAGGGCGATGAAGGCCGACCAGCCGCCGCGCGTGAGCAGCGGTGCGGGGGCAGGCAAGGTAATGACAGGCTTGGTCACAGAACGGCCTTGGGAAACGGGGTGATGTGCACCCCCGTCCATTCGCACTGGGCTTGTCGAAGTGCCGGGCCGGGCTTCGACAGGCCTGCCCTGGGCTTCGTCGAAGGGCTCAGCCTGAACGGTGGGGGACTGGCGCGGAGGCGAAGAAGAATCGGGGGTGGCGCTCATGCTTCAGCACTCCGGCCTTTCACCGCGAAGATGCCCTGGGGCCGCTTCTGGATGAAGATGATGATGAACACCAGCACCGCAATCTTGGCCAACACCGCGCCCGCCCAGCCTTCCAGGAACTTGTTCAAAATCCCCAAGCCCAGGGCCGCATACACGGTGCCCGCCAGCTGGCCCACACCGCCCAGCACCACCACCATGAAGGCATCGACGATGTAGCTCTGGCCCAGGTCGGGGCCCACGTTGCCGACCTGGCTCAGCGCACAGCCAGCCAGGCCGGCGATGCCCGAGCCGAGCGCAAAGGCCATGGTGTCGATGCGCGCGGTGTTCACGCCCATGCACGAGGCAATGGGCCGGTTTTGCGTCACGCCACGCACGAACAGGCCCAGGCGTGTGCGGCCAATCAGGTAGCCCATGCCCAGCAGCACGGCCATTGCAAAACCGATGATGACGAGGCGGTTGTAGGGCAGCGTGAGGTTGGAGAGCACCTGCACCCCGCCGCTCATCCACGCGGGGTTTTCCACGCCCACGTTCTGTGCACCAAAAATCGTGCGCACCAGTTGCATCAGCACCAGGCTGATGCCCCAGGTGGCGAGCAGGGTCTCGAGCGGGCGGCCATACAGAAAACGCAGCACGCCGCGCTCGAGCACCGCGCCCACGGCGGCCGAGGCACCAAAGGCCAGCGGCAGCGCGGCGACCAGATACCAGTCGAACGCGCCGGGAAAATACTTCTGGAACACCCCCTGCACCACATAGGTGGCATAGGCGCCGATCATCATCAGCTCGCCATGGGCCATGTTGATCACGCCCATGAGGCCGTAGGTGATGGCCAGGCCCAGCGCGACGAGCAGCAGGATGGAGCCCAGGCTGATGCCCGAGAACGCCGCGCCCAGGCGCTCGCCCCAGGCGAGCTGGCCGTCGATGGCGCGCAGGGCGGCCTGCAGCGCGGCCTTGACTTTGGCGTCTTCTTCGACCGTGACGCGTTCGTTGAGCAGCAGGCGCGTGTCGGGCGTGGCCGACAGCGAGAGCGCCTGGGCTGCGGCAATGCGCTGGGCGGCGTCGTCACTGCCCAGCAAGGTGGCTGCACGGGCCAGCTCCAGCTGGGTCTTGATCTTTTCGTTGGTTTCCTGCGCCAGCGCCTTGTCGAGCAGGGGCAGGCGGCCCGCATCGGGCTCCTTGGTCAGCGCCTTGGCGGCGGCCATGCGCCTGGCCTCGTCTTTGCCAAACAGCGCCAGGCCGGCCAGGGCCGTGTCGATCTCGCCGCGCATGCGGTTGTTGTTGATGATGTCTTCGGCATCGGCGGGCACGGGCACCTCGGCGCCGGTCACGGGGTCGATGCCCTTGTCATCGCGCACGATCAAGGCCTTGCCTTCGGCAACCTTCACGGCGTCGTCGGCCAGGGCCTGCAAGAAGGCGGCGGTGCGCTCGCCGGGCTCCACCACCGCCTGCTGCACGGCGGCCACGCGGTCATCGGTCTCGCCCGCCGCCATGGCCAGGGCCTGCTCGGCGGTGAGTGCGTGGGCCTGCGCCGTTGCACTCAACACAACGCAGGCGATCAGACGGGAGAAAAAAGAGAAAAACATGGAAGGGCCAGTGGGTGAAAGAAACGACCAGCCTCTGCGGTGAGCGCAGCCCATGCCAGCGCCCCCGCGCAAGGGCCGCCCCGCCGCGCTGGGGGGTCCCCCTCCCACGCGCAGCGTGAGAGAAGGGGAAGCGGCGTAGCCGCTCAGGGGGTGCTCACTTCTTCTCCGGCTCGTCCTTTTTCTTGTCGTTGCCTTCGATGTAAGGGCTCCATGGCTTGGCCTTCACGGGGCCAGGCGTCTTCCACACCACGTTGAACTGGCCGTCGGCCTTGATCTCGCCGATGAACACGCTCTTGTGCAGGTGGTGGTTCTTCTCGTCCATCTTGCTGACGATGCCGCTCGGTGCCTTGAAGGTCTGGCCAGCCATGGCGGCAATCACCTTGTCCACATCGGTGCTCTTGGCCTTTTCGACGGCCTGCTTCCACATGTTGATGCCGATGTAGGTGGCTTCCATCGGGTCGTTGGTGAGCGGCTTGTCCTTGTGGCCGGCAATGTTCTTGGCCTTGGCGTAGTCGCTCCACTTCTTGATGAACTCGGTGTTGGCCGGGTTCTTGATGGACTGGAAGTAGTTCCAGGCGGCCAGGTGGCCCACGAGCGGCTTGGTGTCCACGCCGCGCAGTTCTTCTTCACCCACGCTGAAGGCGACCACGGGCACGTCCTTGGCCTTCAGGCCCGCGTTGCCGAGTTCCTTGTAGAAGGGCACGTTGGAGTCGCCGTTGATGGTGGAGACGACCGCCGTCTTGCCGCCCTGGCTGAACTTCTTGATATCGGCCACGATGGTCTGGTAGTCGGCGTGACCGAACGGGGTGTACTTCTCGTCGATGTCGCTGTCCTTCACGCCCTTGGACTTGAGGTAGGCGCGCAGGATCTTGTTGGTGGTGCGGGGGTACACATAGTCGGTGCCCAGCAGCACCCAGCGCTTGGCCGCGCCGCCGTCCTTGCTCATCAGGTAGTCCACCGCGGGGATGGCCTGCTGGTTGGGCGCGGCGCCGGTGTAGAACACGTTCTTGGACAGCTCTTCACCCTCGTACTGCACGGGGTAGAACAAGAGGCCGTTCATTTCCTCGACCACGGGCAGCACGGACTTGCGGCTCACCGAGGTCCAGCAGCCGAAGATCACCGCAACCTTGTCCTGGCCCAGGAGCTGCTTGGTCTTCTCGGCGAACAGGGGCCAGTTGGAGGCTGGGTCCACCACCACGGGTTCGAGCTTCTTGCCGAGCACGCCGCCCTTGGCATTGATCTCGTCAATAGCCATCAGCACGGTGTCTTTCAACACCGTCTCGGAGATGGCCATGGTGCCCGACAGGCTGTGCAGGATGCCGACCTTGATGGTCTCCTGGGCATGGGCTGGCAGCGCAGACAGGCCAGCGAGCGCAGCGGCGGCCGCGAGGGCCTTGAGGGAATAACGACGTTGCATGTGTGCATCTCCGGTAGGTAAGGAATCAAACCGCCTCGCCCTTGAGGCCCCGGGGATACCGGCTGGCCTTGCGTGGTGCGATGGGATGGATTCTGGAGATGGCCCTGCAGATCGGAAATACGCCGGGTGGCGTATGCCACGGCCAAGGACGTCAACTGCCGTTTTTATCGATCCGGCAGGATTTATTCGTGACCCCCGTTCGGGCTGAGCCCTTCGGCGGGCTCAGGGTGAACGGGATTCGGTCTCCGCAATAAACCGTGCCGGATCAGCAGGATGACTGCCCCCCGGAGGCTGCACGGCGCGGATGGAGTGGCCGGCACCGCCCGCAGACTGATCCCGAGATCAGGCAATGCGCGCAATCACCCCACCCAGCGCCTGGGCGGTGCCCGCAGCAGCAGCCAGCGTGACGCGGCCGCTGCGGTGCGCCGTGACCTGCATTTCCATCTTCATGGCTTCCATCACGGCAATCACGTCGCCCTCTTGCACCGTGTCGCCATCGGCCACCTTCCACGCGTGCAAGTTGCCTGCGATGGGTGAGGTGACGGCAGCGGCATCCACGGCTGCCTCCGCGGCTGCGGCCCCCGCACCTGTGGCTTGACCACCTGCCGCAGCCAGGCCTTGCAGCAGCACAGCGGGCAGGCCGAGCTGCACACGGCGCCCGTCGATCTCGATGGCGGTGCGCAGCAGGCTGCTGTCGGGCTGGGGCGCGGCGCGCACGGCAGCGGCCAGCGGGGCGGCAAAGTCCGACTCAATCCAGCGGGTGTGGACCTTGAAGCCCTCGGCGCCCACAAAGTCGGGGTGGTCGATGACCGCACGGTGGAAGGGCAGCACCGAGGCCACGCCTTCGATGTGAAATTCACGCAGCGCACGGCGGGCGCGGGCGAGGGCCTGCTCGCGCGTGGCGCCCGTGACGATGAGCTTGGCCATGAGCGAATCGAATGTGCCCGGCACCACCGAGCCCGCCTGCACGCCCGTGTCCAGCCGCACACCGGGGCCTGCGGGCGCATCAAAGCGCCGCACCGGGCCGGGGGTGGGCAGGAAGCCACGGCCCACGTCTTCGGCGTTGATGCGGAACTCGATGGAGTGGCCCAGCGGCGCAGGCGTGTGCGTGATGGACAGCGGCAGGCCATCGGCCACGCGCAGTTGCTCCACCACCAGGTCCACGCCAGTGGTCTGCTCGGTCACGGGGTGCTCCACCTGCAGGCGGGTGTTCACCTCCAGGAAGGAGATGGCACCGCTCTGGCTCAGCAAAAATTCCACCGTGCCCGCGCTCACGTAGCCAGCGGCTGCGCAGATGTCGCGCGCGGCGGTGTGGATGCGCGCGCGCTGTGCATCGGTCAGGAAGGGCGCGGGGGCCTCTTCCACCAGCTTCTGGTTGCGCCGCTGCAGCGAACAGTCGCGCGTGCCCAGCACCACCACGTTGCCATGGGTGTCGGCCAGCACCTGCGCCTCGATGTGGCGGGGCTTGTCGAGAAACTGCTCCACAAAGCATTCGCCCCGGCCAAAGGCGGTGACGGCCTCGCGCACGGCGGATTCGTACAGCTCGGCCACTTCGTCCATGCGCCACGCGATCTTCATGCCGCGCCCGCCGCCGCCAAACGCGGCCTTGATGATGATGGGCAGGCCGTTCTGCTCGGCAAAGGCCAGCACTTCGCTCGCGTCGTTCACCGGGTCGGGTGTTCCCACCACCAGGGGCGCGCCCACCTGCAAGGCAATCTTGCGCGCCTGCACCTTGTCGCCCAGCTGGGCGATGGTGGTGGGCGATGGGCCGATCCAGGCCAGCCCGGCATCGACCACTGCCTGGGCAAAGCCCTGGTTCTCCGACAGGAAGCCGTAGCCGGGGTGCACCGCATCGGCCCCGCTCTTTTTGGCGACGGCCAGGAGCTTTTCGACGTTGAGGTAGGTGTCTGCAGGGCGGTCGCCATCCAGCCCCCAGGCTTCATCGGCCATGCGGGTGTGCAGGGCATCGATGTCGGCATTGGCATACACGGCCACGGACTGCACGCCGTAGTCGGCGCAGGCGCGGGCAATGCGGACGGCGATCTCGCCTCGGTTGGCAATCAGGACTTTTTTCATGGATAACTTTCCGAATGTCATTGATCCAGCATTTCGTATTGCTTCGGCTTCTTTGAATTTGAAATATCCGTTCGGGCTGAGCTTGTCGAAGCCTTGCGCGGCGCTTCGACAGGCTCAGCGTGAACGGTTCCCGTGAATTCATAACGCCCCGGTGGTCAGAGTGCAGAGGTACTGCCCCCAGGCGCAAGCTCTGCAAACGGTTGGATCGGGTTGAAGCGCAGCCACGCCCCCACGGGGATCTGGCCTGCGCGATCGAGGTGGTACGGGGCCACGCAGCCGATGACCGGGTAGCCCCCTGTCAACGGATGGTCGGCCAGGAACAGCACGGGCTGGCCGCTGGGGGGCACCTGCAGGGCGCCCAGGGCGGTGCCTTCGCTGGGCAGTTCACCGGGGGTGGCGCGCTCCAATGCCACCTCGCCCGCCAGGCGCAGGCCCACGCGGTTGGACTGGGGCGTGACTTGCCAGCGCTGGGCGGCAAAACGCTCCACCGCTTCCGGCGTGAACCAGTCGGTACGGGGGCCCATCACCACGTCCAGCACCACTTCGTGCCCCAGCGTGGGCAGGTTGGCGGGGGGCAGCTCGGGCGCGGCCACCACGCTGCTGGCGGGCGCCGGGCGCACGCCCAGCCAGTCGCCAACGGCCACGGGGGCGGGGCCCACATGGGCCAGGGTGTCGGTGGCGCAACTGCCCATGACAGGGGCTTCGGCAAAGCCGCCACGCACCGCCACGTAGCAGCGCGCACCGGCGGTGGGCTGGCCCAGGGCCAGGATGTCGCCATCGGCCAGGGCCACCGCTTCGCAACGCGGCACAGCCCAGCGGCGGCCATCGCTGGCGGCGAGGGTGATGGGGGCATCGGCCCCGGTCACGGCCACCACCGTCTCGCCCACGCTGCGCAGCTGCAGGCCGCCGCCCACGGTTTCGAGCGCGGCGGCGTTGCTGGCATTGCCCACCAGGCGGTTGGCGGCCTTGAGGGCGGCCTGGTCCATGGCGCCGGATGCGGAGACGCCCTGCCCTGCCTGGCCATGGCGGCCCAGGTCCTGGAACACGGTGAGCAGCCCGGTGGTACGCACCTGCAGCGCGGGCTGGCCTGCAGCCAGGGCCAGCGGGGTGCGGCCGGAGGCCGTTTTAGAGTCTTTTTGGCCCGTAGCGCTTGATGGATAAGCGCTAAAAGCTATTGAATTGGTAGCAATATCAACAAAGCGCACGCGATAGCCGGGCTGCAGCAAGGCGGGCTGATCGCGGTCGATGTCCCACATGGCCACGGGCGTGGCGCCGATGATCTGCCAGCCGCCCGGGCTGGCCTGCGGGTACACGCCGCTGAAGGTACCCGCCAGCCCCACGGCCCCTGCGGGCAGGCGGGTGCGTGGCGTGCTGCGGCGGGGCACGTTCAGGCTGGGGTGCCCGCCGCTCAGGTAGGCAAAGCCCGGCGCAAAGCCGGTGAAGGCCACGGTGTATTCGCTGCCGGTGTGGCGGCGCACGACCTCGTCGGGTGTGATGCCCAGGATCTGCGCCACCTCCGCCAGGTCTTCACCGTGGTAGTGCACGGGGATTTCGACCAGCGTGCTGCTGCGCTCGGCGCGCTGCGACAGGTCGCGCTGCGCAATGTGCCGCACCAGCGCTGCGGCATGGATGACCGATGGGCGGTAGCGCACCAGAATGGTCCGCGCAGCGGGCACCAGTTCTTCCACACCAGCGAGGGGGTCGCGCTGCAGCGATGCCAGCAGCGCCAGCGTCTCGTCCAGATCGGCCAGTTCGACCAGCAACGCGTTGAGGGTGACGGGCAGGAAACGCATGCCGCCTTACCCTGCAACGGGAGCCAAAGGGGCCATGAACGAAGCGATGGTGATGCCATCCGCCTCCAGGCGCGCCCGCAACTGGCGGGCAATGCCCACGGCGTCGGGGCTGTCGCCGTGCACGCAGATGGAGTCCGCCTCGATGCGCACCGTGCTGCCGTCAATGGCCTGCAACACGCCTTCTTGCACCAGGCGCACCATGCGCTGGGCGATCACTTCAGGGTCGTGCAGCACGGCCCCTTTCTCGCGGCGCGACACCAGCGCGCCTTCGGGGGTGTAGGCACGGTCGGCAAAGGCTTCAGACACCACACGCAGGCCGGCATCGCGCGCCCAGTGCACCAAGGGCGAACCGGCCAGGGCCACCAGCGCGAGCTGCGGGTCCACCGCGCGGATGGCGGTGATCACGTCCTTGGCCTGACGCGCATCGTGGGCCATGGTGTTGTACAGCGCGCCGTGCGGCTTGACATAGCGCACCCTGGTGCCTGCAACGGCAGCCAGGCCCTGCAGGGCGCCAATCTGATAGATGACATCGGCCACCAGGTCGGCGCTGGCCACGTCCATGTTGCGGCGGCCAAAGCCCTTGAGATCGGGGTAAGCCACATGGGCACCCACCACCGCGCCGCGCGCTGCGGCGGCACGCAGGGTTTGCAAAATGCCTGCCGCATCGCCCGCATGAAAGCCGCAGGCCACGTTGGCGCTGCTGACAATGCCCAGCATGGCGGCATCGTCACCCATCGTCCAGGCGCCCAGGCTTTCACCCAGGTCGCTGTTCAGGTCCATTTTCATCATCGTGTTCTCCTGCGCCAGAGGGGTGGGTTGCGCCCTGGCCATCGCGTTTGGAAAAATCTGCATCATCAGCGGATGCGCCGTGCCCGAGGTGCCGTCAGTGCAGCTGCCCGCCGGTTTCACGCACATCGTCACGCACAGCCAGCGCCGTTTCAATGGCGATTTGCAAGCCACGTACCTGCGTGGCCAGTGCCATGCTGGGCATGCCGGGGTGCAGCGCGGCCAGCTCGGGCAAGGTGGGCAGGTGGATGAAGCCGCCGCGCACCGCGCCAGCGCCTGAAGCCCCCGCCCCTTGCGTGGCCAGGTGGTGCATCAGCGCATAAAAGATGTGGTTGCACACAAAGGTGCCTGCGGTGTTGGACACCGCCGCGGGCACGCCCTGGGCCCGCATGCCCCGCACCATGGCCTTGATGGGCAAGGTGGAGAAGTAAGCCGCCGGGGCACCGGCGTGCACGGCGGCATCCACCGGCTGGCGACCGGCGTTGTCAGGGATGCGGGCGTCGTCCACATTGATGGCCACGCGCTCGGGCGTGATCTCGCTGCGCCCACCGGCCAGGCCCAGGCAGATCACCAGCGTGGGCTGCCACTGGGCCAGGGCCTGCTGCAGCCGGGCAATGGCGTCGCCAAAGACGCAGGGCAGCTGCACGGCGCGCACGGTGCAGGGCGCAGCGCCATCGGCCGCAGCGGGCTGCCAGCCGTCCAGCGCGCGTGCCACTTCCCAGGATGGATTGAGCGGGTCTTTGTCAAACGGCTCAAAGCCGGTGAGCAGCACGTTCAGGGCCATGGCGTGTCCTTGTTCAACGGAACATCAGGAAGTAAAGCAGGAACACATTGGCTGTCAGCAGCGCCAGGGCCGTGGGCACCTGGGCGCGAATGACGGCATTCTTGTCCGGCAGTTCCAGCAGCGCGGCAGGCACGATGTTGAAATTGGCCGCCATGGGCGTGAGCAGCGTGCCGCAATAGCCCGACAGCATGCCAATGGCCGCCATCACGGCCGGGTCGCCGTGGTACACGCCCACCAGCACCGGCACGCCCACGCCGCCCGTCATCACCGGGAAGGCCGCGAAACCATTGCCCATGATGATGGTGAACAGCGCCATGCCCACCACGTACACGGCCACGGCCACAAAGCGCAGGTCCATGTTGATGTAGGTGGTGGTGACATAGGCCACGGCCTTGCCCACACCGGCGTCGGAGAACACCAGGCCCAGCATGCCCAGCATTTGCGGCAGCACCAGGGCCCAGCCCAGCGCGTCGGTCAGGCGGCGCGATTCGCGCATGCCTTGTGCGGGGGTCTCGCGGGTCAGCCAGCACACCAGCGCCAGCGCCACCACGCAGCCCACGCCCAGGCTCACCAGCGTGGTGTTCTTGGGGTCGAGCAGCGGCACGCCGCCCACCGACAGGTGCTTGGCCGACAAGGTGCCCACCATGGTCACCAGCGGAATGGCCAGGGCCGGTGCAAACAGCTTGTTGCCCAGGCGCTTGGCGCTGGCGGCATAGTCGGCCACGCTGCGGCCATCGTGCCTGCCACCGGCCACGCCGCCAAAGCCTGCAATGACGGCCATGGCCACGGCGCCCACGCCCACCCACATGGGGGGCAGCAAGTCGCCCACCAGGAAGACCAAGGCGTACAAACCCCAGAACAGCCCGCTGCTCAGCCGCTTGGGGTTGCTGCGGTCGGCCAGGGTGGCGATGGCGGTGAGTGCCAGCACGGCGCCCACAAGGTAGTACAGATATTGGATGGAGAGAATCATCGCGGCACCCCTCAGGCGGCTTTGGTGGCAGAGGCTGCCAGGGGCTCGATGCCCTCGGCCTTGAGTTCACGGGCCAGAGCCCCGTCGAGCCGGTACAGGCGCCAGGCATGGATCAGGAAAGCGCAGATCGCCGTGGGAATGCCCCAGAACGCGACGCGCAGCGGTTCCACATCAATGCCCGCTTCGTGCAGGAAGGTGGTCATCAGCACGATGGCGCCAAAGGCCACGAAGATGTCTTCACCAAAAAACAGGCCCACGTTGTCGGTGGCGGCAGAGAAGGCGCGCAGTTTGTGGCGGATGCGCTCAGGCAGCGGGCCATAGCGCGCTTCGGTAGCGCCTTCGGCCATGGGCGCGAGCAGCGGGCGCACCATTTGCGGGTGGCCGCCCAGGCTGGTCAGCCCGATGGCAGCGGTGAGCTGGCGCGCGGCCAGGTACACGACGAGCAGGCGCCCGGCCGTGGCCGACTTGATGCTGCTGATCCAGTTTTGCGCATGCTGGCGCAGGCCGTGGCGCTCCAGCAGGCCAATCACCGCCAGCGGCAGCAGGATGATGAGCGGCAGGTTGCGCGTCTTGATGAAGCCCGCACCGATGGTGGTGAGGATCTTGTCGATGGGAAAGCCCGCCGCCAGGGCGGTGCCAATGGCCGTGACGATCACGACCAGCATCGGGTTGAACCGCAGGACAAAGCCCACGATGATGATGACCACCCCGATGAGCGGCCAGAGATTGACGTCACTAAGCATGTTGATCCTTGATTGAGCACACAAAAACACACCACACGCGACCACGCCACTGCCTTTGTGACAGCGGGCACGCAGCCGCGCGCGCACTTCATTCACCAGCGGTGGCCGGTGCGGCACCGCACCGCCCCGAGCACAGAACCCATATCCTGGGGCACCGGGCCAGCCACGGCTCACCATGCAACTTGCATGCCACATCGACGGACAATAAATGCACCATAAGGTGGCAATCATATATTTTTTGTTGAACAATAAACATATGGTTGTTTCACGATTAATGGATTCTGCCCAACAAAGTGGCACTCCATACCCCCGTAAAAACCCTTGAATTGAGGGTGAATGTGCCTGCTTTACCGTCACTGACCAGCAAGGTCAGGCGCGGCGAGTGCGTCCGTCGCCCATACACCCTTACCATCCGGGCATGAAGTCAGACCTGACCAACACACAAACACTGAACGACCGCACGGCCGAGCTGATCCGCCAGAAGATCGTGCACGGAGAGTTCACACCGGGCCAGCGCCTGTCTGAGGCGGCTCTGAGCGAAAGCCTGGAGATATCGCGCAACACCTTGCGTGAGGTGTTCCGGCTGCTGACCAAGGAGGGCCTGCTCAGGCACGAACCCAACCGGGGCGTGTTTGTGGCCATCCCCAGCATCGCATCCATCATCGACATCTACCGGGTGCGGCGGCTGATTGAATGCCAGGCCCTGGCCCAGGCCTACCCGCGCCACCCCGCCAAAAAGCACCTGCGCGAGGCGGTGGAGATGGCCCAGCGCTGCCGCGATGCCAGCGACTGGCAGGGCGTGGGCACCGCCAACATGGAATTTCACATGGCCATCGTCGAGCTGGCGGACAGCGAACGCCTGAACGTGATGTTCTCGCACCTGCTGGCCGAGCTGCGCCTGGCGTTTGGCCTGCTCAACGACCCGGAGTTTCTGCACATGCCGTATGTGGAGATGAATGTGAACATCCTGGATCTGTTCGAGGCGGGCAAGCTGCAAGAGGCCGCCACGTCACTCAATGACTATCTGGTGCATTCAGAGCGCATCGTGCTGGCGGTGTATGCGCGGCGTATTTCGGATGGCGGGCAGTCCAGGTAAGCAGACTCCCGGCGCGCTGGCCCACCTCGCCATCGCCCAGGCGTTTGCCGCCCGGGGATATGCCTTGGTCGAACACGCCGTGCCAGCGCAGCAATGCCAGGCGCTGGCCGCACGGCAATACCAGGAATGGGCTGCAGCAGACATGCCTGTGGCCCAGCGGGTTTCAGCGCCCGGCTGGCAAGGTTGGCCTGAAAAGGAAGGCTGCCGGGGCGGTTTCAAGCCCAAGCCCATCCACTCACCCCTCAAACTGCGGATGCAACTGCCGGATGCGGTTCATCGCCATGGCGGCGGCGGCGGTGCGCGTCTCCACGCCCAGCTTGGCGAACACGCGCTCCAGGTGCTTCTTCACCGTGGCGGGGCTGGCGCCCAGGATGTCGCCGATGTCGCGGTTGATCTTGCCCTTGACCACCCAGTACAGCACCTCGGCCTCGCGCGCGGTGAGCTTGAACGACAGGTGCATGGATTCGATGATCTTCGCGTCGGACACCTCGCGCATCACGATGAGCCAGTCGCCCCCGCCCGCGCTGTCGCCCGCCTGCTGGTGCAGCCGGAAGGTGAGGCGGCGCGCGCCCTGCTCCACAGCCAGGCGTGGCGGCTCGGCCAGCGACGCGGCCAGCAGCTGTGCGGCGTTCTCGGCCAGCACATGGCGGCGCAGCCAAACCTGCACGGGCTCGGGCGCCCACTGGCCAAACGCCGTGGGCGCGCCATCGGGCCCCACCTCGCCAAAGTAGCTTTGCAGCAGCTCGCGCGCCAGCGCGGTCTGCCAGACGATGCGGCCGTCGCTGGCGCGCACAGCGATGCTGGCGTAGCCAAAGGCATCGAGCGCGTTGCGCGCCTCGCGGGCCTGGCGCGCGTCCTGCCGGGCCTTGCGGGCAGAACCCAGGTGCACGCCCATGCGGGCCATCACCTCGCGCGGCTTGATGGGTTTGGTCACGTAGTCCACGCCGCCCGCCTCCAGCGCGGCCACCAGGTGCTCGGTCTCGGTGAGGCCGGTCATGAAGATGATGGGAATGTGCGCGGTGGCGGGCGATGCCTTGAGGCGCCGCGCCACTTCAAAGCCGTCCATGCCGGGCATCATGGCGTCGAGCAGAACAATGTCGGGCAGGGCCTGCGCGGCGCGCTGCAACGCCGCCTCGCCATGCGTGGCCACCAGCACGGTGTAGCCCGATTCATCGAGCGCATCGTGCAGCACGGCCAGGTTGTCGGGAACGTCGTCCACGATCAACACCACGTCGCTGTCGCTGCGGTCCAGCGCCGCGCCCGGGGCCGCCGATGCCGGAAAGGAGGGGGGGGTTGCGGTGGTCATCACGAGGGCGCCTGCTCCAGGATCTGGCCCATGGCATCGAACTGGAACTGTCTGGCCAGTTGCCGCATGGTGTCCACAAAGGCGCTGTGCGCGGGCTGGCTGCGTTCGATGTCGTCCAGGGTGTTGAGGATGCCACGGTAGTAGCCCAGGATCACCACCTGGGTCAGCGCCGCCATTGCGGTGGCATCGGGGTATGTGAGGGGCGCGGGCGCGGCGGACGCACCCGCCGGTGATGGCCCGGCGGGTGCATCGGCAGCCTCGTCGTACAGCCACTGCAGGCCCAGGCGGCGTTCCAGCCAGTCGAGCAGCTCTTTGTGGCGCACGGGCTTGACGATGAAGTCCTCGGGGCGGATGTCCACGTCGTTGTCGAGCGCCTTGTCAAACGCATTGGCCGAGACCACGGCACAAGCAACTTGCCCCCACGCTCGGCACTGCATGTCCTCGCCGCCCCCCGGGGCGGCCCCGTCCGGCGCGGCGCGGCCCGGCGCCGGACGGCCATCAGTCAGTTGCATCTGGCGCACCCGCCGCAATGTCTCCCACCCGTCGATGCCGGGCATGGCCAGGTCCATGAAGATGGCGTGGGGCCGGTAGCCCGTGGCCAGCAGGTCCAGCGCGTCGTGCCCGCTGGCGGCCTGGCGCAACTCGAACCCCAGGGGTTCGAGCAGTTGCACCAGCAGCTCGCGGTCGGGCTCTTCGTTGTCCACCACCAGGATACGGCGGCGCTCGCCTGCATAGCCCTTGCGGGCGCGCTGGGTGCGTGCAGCCCATGCGGCGGGCTCGGGGGCGGCCTTGCCCAGCGCATCGGCGTGTATCTCGGGGAGGAACAGCTTGGCGTGGAACACCGAGCCCACGCCGGGTGTGCTGCTCACGGTCAGCTCGCCACCCATCAGCGCGGTGAGCATCTTGGCAATGGTGAGGCCCAGGCCCGCGCCCGGTGCGGCCGCTGTGGCGCCGTTGCCCGAGCCACCGCGCGCAAAGGGCTCGAAGATACGCTCGATTTCATCGTCCGTGAGGCCCGGCCCGGTGTCCTGCACCTCGATGCGCGCCATCTCGCGCGCATAGCGCACGCGCAGCGTGACGGTGCCCTGCGCCGTGAATTTGACGGCGTTGCCCAACAGGTTGATGAGGATCTGGCGCAGGCGCTTTTCGTCGGCGCGCACCACCTCGGGGATCACCCCCAGCACGTCGAACTGGAAAGCCAGGCCCTTGGCCGTGGCCTGCAGCTCGAACAGACCCGCGATTTCGTGCAGGCCGTCGGCAAAGCGCATGGGCGTGACATCGAGCGTGAGTTTGCCGGACTCGATGCGTGCAATGTCCAGCGTGCCTTCGATCAGCGACAGCAGGTGCTCCCCGCCCCGGCGGATCACATGCACGGCCTGCTTGCGGTGCGGGGGCACACCTGCGTCTTCGCCCATCAGCTGTGCATAGCCCAGGATGCTGTTGAGCGGCGTGCGGATCTCGTGGCTGATGGCGCTGATGTAGCGGCTTTTGGCCTGGTTGGCCTGGTCGGCCAGGATGCGCGCATCCTCGGCCTGCTGCTGGGCTTCCTCGGCCACCTGGCGCGCCTGCTCGGCCACGCTGCGCGCGGTCTGCAGGGCCAAGTCGGTCTGGCGGTGCAGCTCGATCTCGCGCACCAGGAGGCCGGTCTGGCGGTTGGATTCCTCCTGGGCCACCTGGCGGCTCTTGTGCGCCAGCACCAGCCACCAGGCCACGATGCCCGAGATGACGAGCAGCGCCAGGTACGCCTTGAGCAGGCCGGAGCGCAGCGCCACCTCGGGTGCGGCCGTCACCTCGGTGTCGGTTGCCGCCTGCGCGATGGTGTTGAGCTCCTGGTGGTACAGCAGCCCCATCACCGAGGCCAGCAGCGGCGCGATCACCAGCATCAGCAGCAGGAAGTGGCCCAGGCCCGTGTCCAGATAACGCCACATGGCGCGCGGCAGCACCCAGCGCAGCGCGGCCGACCATTGCACCGCCATGCTGGCGTCGGGCTTGCACAGGTCGCCGCAGCGCGCATCGAGCGTGCAGCACAGCGAGCAGATGGCACCCCGGTAGGCGGGGCACTGTGCCATGTCGGGGGCTTCGTATTCGCGCTCGCAGATCACGCAGCGCTGCACGGTGTAGCGTACGTAGCTGCCCAGGTCCGCTCCCATCCAGCCACCTGTTTTGCGGCTCACTGGGCCGTGCATGGGCACAGCCTGCACATCGGCCAGTGGGGCCGGTTCAGGCTGGCGCGCAATGTAATAGCGCCCCCCGGTGGCCCAGGCAATCAACGGCGCGGTGACAAACGCGACGGCCATCGCGATCACGGCCGAAAAGGCCTGTGGCAGCGGGCCAAACAACCCCAGGTGCGCGCTGATGGACAGGGCGGAGGCCAGCGCCATCGAGCCCACCCCCACCGGGTTGATGTCATACAAATGCGCGCGCTTGAACTCGATCCCTTTGGGCGACAGGCCCAGCGGCTTGTTGATGACGAGGTCGGCCACCACCGACATGATCCAGGCGATGGCGATGTTGGAATACAGCCCCAGCACTTCGCCCATGGCGCGGAACACGTTCATCTCCATCAGCATGAAGGCAATGAGCGTGTTGAACACCACCCACACCACGCGCCCCGGGTGGCTGTGGGTGAGGCGCGAGAAGAAGTTGGACCAGGCGAGCGAGCCCGCGTAGGCATTGGTCACGTTGATCTTGAGCTGCGAGATCACCACGAACAACGCCGTGGCCGCCACCGCCAGGCCGTAGTGCGGGAACACGTACTCATAGGCCGCCAGGTACATCTGGTTCGGGTCCACCGCGCGGTCGGCGGGCACCATGTGGGTAATTGCCAGCCAGGCCAGCAGCGCGCCGCCCAGCATCTTGAGAACGCCCAGCACCACCCAGCCCGGCCCACCCACCAGCACCCCCAGCCACCAGCGCCCGCGCGTGGCGGGCGTGGATGCAGGCATGAAGCGCAGGTAGTCGGCCTGCTCCCCCATCTGGGTGATCAGTGCAATGCCGACCGTGAGCGCCGCACCAAACAAGGGCAACTGAAAGCTCGCATTGCGCCCGGATTCGCCGCCATAGTGCACAACCCCTGCAAATGCACCAGGATCGCGCACCAGCACATAGGCAAAGGGCACCACCAGCATCACCAGCCACAGCGGCTGCGTCCACACCTGCAGGCGGCTGATGGCCGACACGCCGTGCGTGACGAGCGGAATCACCACCACGGCGCAGATCAGGTAGCCCCAGGTGGGCGGGATGTCGAGCGCCAGTTCCAGCGCATAGGCCATCACGGCCGCCTCGAGCGCGAAGAAGATGAAGGTGAACGAGGCGTAGATCAGCGAGGTGAGCGTGGAGCCGATGTAGCCGAAACCCGCGCCGCGCGTGAGCAAATCCATGTCCACCCCGTAGCGCGCGGCGTACACGCTGATGGGCAGGCCCGCCAGGAAGATGATGAGCCCCGTGGCCATGATGGCCCAGAAGGCGTTGATGAAGCCGTACTGCACCAGCAGCGTGGCGCCCACGGCCTCCAGGATCAAAAACGACGCCGCGCCGAACGCCGTGTTCGCCACCCGCCATTCGGACCATTTGCGAAAGCGCTGCGGCGTGTAGCGCAGCGCGTAGTCTTCCATGGTCTCGGTGGCCACCCAGCTGTTGTAGTCGCGCCGGACCTTCACCACCTGTTGCGGGGCCTGCTGCGGCGCGTCCACAACCACCGGCGCGGCAGGCTCGGCGGGGGAGGCTTCGATGGGCGCGGTGTGTGCTGGCATGGGGGGATTGCGGCGGCAACCCGTTCGGTGCAGTTTCCATGCCACGGCCTGCGCCATGCGGCGTATGGACGGGCATGGGGCTTGCTCAGTACGATCCCACAGCGTTCACGCGACCACATCACACCGGCACACCATGGAACCCACCCCCGCGTTCGGCCGGAGTTTCCGGCCGAACGCGCCAGTTGAACAAAGCATTGAGTGAAACGATATGGAACTAACTCCTCGTGTTCGGCCCGCATCTGCGGCCGCACGAGCCAATGACCCCCGCATTGAGTGAAACGATATGGAACTGACTCCTCGTGAAAAAGACAAGCTGCTGATCTTCACCGCCGCCCTGCTGGCCGAGCGCCGCAAGGCCCGGGGCCTGAAGCTCAACTACCCCGAGGCCGTGGCCCTGATCAGCGCCGCCGTGATGGAAGGCGCCCGCGACGGCAAGACCGTGGCGCAACTCATGAGCGAAGGCCGCAGCGTGCTGACCCGCGCGGATGTGATGGACGGCATCGCCGAGATGATCCCGGACATCCAGGTGGAGGCCACCTTCCCCGATGGCACCAAGCTCGTCACGGTCCATCAGCCGATCGTCTGACCCCTTTTCTCTTTCTCTCTCTGTGGAGCCTCCATGCGCATCGCCCTTTCACACCGCCACACAGCCGCTCTTCTTTTCATAGCTATCAGCGCAATCAGCACCAGCGCCAGCGCCCATATTGGCGCTGAATCGCACCTGCACCACAGTTTTCTGAGCGGCTTCGCCCACCCCTTGTTCGGCCTGGACCACCTGGCCGCCATGGTGGCCGTGGGCCTGTGGAGCGCACTGGCCGCGCGCCGCGCCGGACGCGAACTGCTGTGGGGCCCCGTGGGCTTTGCGGCCATGCTGCTGGCGGGCGCCATGCTGGGCCTGCAGGGCGTTGCCCTGCCTGCGGTGGAACCAATGATTGCGGCGTCGCTGCTGGTCACGGGCCTGCTCGTCGTATCGCGCTTGCGCGTGCCCGGCCTGGTGGCCGCGCTGGGCGTGGGGGTGTTTGCCGTGTTCCATGGCGTAGCCCACGGCCACGAGCTGGCGGGCAGCGCAAGCGCCTGGCAAACCCTGGCGGGCATACTGGCCGCCACCGTGCTGCTGCATGGCGCTGGTCTGGCGGCAGGCTGGACATTGCGCCACCGCAGCATGTGGCTCGGCCGCGCGGCGGGCGTGGCCGTGGCGCTGATGGGCGGCGCCCTGCTGGCCCAGATGGCCTGACGGGTCTGACTGGCCTGACGGACCTGACCGACCTGACATACAGATATAGAGATATAGCAGCAGCGCACCACCGCAAGGACCCGACCATGATCCCAGGCGAACTCTTCACCGAACCCGGCGAACACCTGCTCAACACCGGCCGCCGCACGCTGACCATCGTCGTGCGCAACACCGGCGACCGGCCCATCCAGGTGGGCTCGCACTACCACTTTGCCGAGACCAACAACGCCCTGGGCTTTGACCGGGCCGCCGCGCGCGGCATGCGGCTGAACATCGCGTCGGGCACCGCCGTGCGCTTTGAGCCCGGCCAGGAACGCACCGTGGAGCTGGTGGACTACGCGGGCGAGCGCCGCGTGTTCGGCTTTCAGGGCCTGACGCACGGCGCGCTGTAGCGATTTCAAGCAAAAAAGGCCTCTAGCGCTTTATGGATAAGCGCTAGCAGCTATTAAAAATATAGTAACTAGTTCTCGCGGAGTACACACCCCATGGCAACCATTGGACGACGCGCCTACGCCGAAATGTTCGGGCCCACCGTGGGCGACCGCCTGCGCCTGGCCGACACCGACCTTCTTCTCGAAGTCGAAGCCGACCACACCCTGCGCGCGGGCAGCTATGGCGAAGAGGTGAAGTTTGGCGGCGGCAAGACCATCCGCGACGGCATGGCGCAATCGCAGCGCAGCAATGCGCAGGGCGCGGTGGACACGGTGCTGACCAACGCCCTGGTGGTGGACCACACCGGCATCTTCAAGGCCGACATCGGCCTGCGGGCCGGGCGCATCGAATCAATAGGCAAGGCCGGCAACCCCGACACGCAACCGGGCGTGGACATCATCATCGGCCCCGGCACCGAGGTCATCAGCTGCGAGGGCAACATCGTCACCGCGGGCGGCATCGACAGCCACATCCACTTCATCTGCCCCCAGCAGATCGAAGAGGCGCTTGCCAGCGGCGTGACCACCATGCTCGGCGGCGGCACCGGCCCCGCCACCGGCACGCTGGCCACCACCTGCACGCCGGGGCCCTTCAATCTGGAGCGCATGCTGCAGGCGGCCGACGCCTCCCCCATGAATCTGGGCTTTCTGGGCAAGGGCAACGCCAGCCTGCCCGATGCGCTGCACGAGCAGATCAACGCGGGCGCCATTGGCCTCAAGCTGCACGAAGACTGGGGCACCACGCCCTCGGCCATCAGCAACTGCCTGGATGTGGCCGAGGCCACCGACACGCAGGTGGCCATCCACAGCGACACGCTCAATGAATCGGGCTTTGTGGAGAACACCATCGCCGCCGTGGGCGGGCGCGGCATCTGCGCCTTCCACACCGAAGGCGCGGGCGGCGGCCACGCCCCCGACATCCTGCGCGTGGTGGGCGAGGACAACTTCTTGCCCAGTTCCACCAACCCCACCATGCCCTACACGCACAACACGCTGGACGAGCATGTGGACATGCTCATGGTGTGCCACCACCTCGATGCGAGCATTGCCGAGGACCTGGCCTTTGCCGAAAGCCGCATCCGCAAGGAAACCATCGCGGCCGAAGACATCCTGCACGACCTGGGCGCCATCAGCATGATGAGCAGTGACAGCCAGGCCATGGGCCGCGTGGGCGAGGTCATCCTGCGCACCTGGCAGACCGCGCACAAGATGAAGGTGCAGCGCGGCAGCCTGCCGGGTGACACGGCCCGCAATGACAACCAGCGCATCAAACGCTACGTGGCCAAATACACCATCAACCCCGCCATCGCCCACGGCATCAGCCACGAGGTGGGTTCGCTCGAAGTCGGCAAATGGGCCGACATCGTGATCTGGAAGCCCGCGTTCTTCGGCGTGAAGCCCGCGCTGATCCTGAAGGGCGGCCTGATCGCCATGGCCGCCATGGGCGACCCCAACGCATCCATCCCCACACCGCAGCCCGTGCACTACCGGCCGATGTTCGGCGCGTTTGGTGGCGCCATTGCCAAGACGTCCCTGACCTTCGTGTCACAGGCTGGTTTGAATGCAGGCATTGGCGAGCGTTTTGGCCTCGCCAAGCGGCTTTCTGCCGTGCACAACATCCGCGGCATCCGCAAGCGCGACATGGTGCACAACAGCTACACCCCGAAAATGGAAGTGGACGCGCAGACCTACACCGTGCGCGCCGATGGACAATTGCTGACCTGCGAGCCCGCCACGGTGTTGCCGATGGCGCAACGCTATTTCCTTTTCTGATGCTCCTTCGATGATCCAGGTCTCCAAACTCATCCCCCAGGGCCAAGGCCTTGCGCCCGTCTTGCTCAAGCGCGCCACCACGGTCGAACTCGACTGGGACGTGCGCCAGAAGAGCCGCTTTGCCGTTACCGATTCCGCAGGGCGCGAACTGGGCATTTTCCTGCCCCGGGGCACGCTGGTGCGCGGCGGCGATGTGCTGGTGGCCGAAGACGGCTCGCTGGTGCGCGTGCTGGCCGCGCCGCAGCCGGTGCTGGTCATCACCCACTGCGCCAACCACGGCAGCCCGTTTGACTTAACGCGCGCCGCCTACCACCTGGGCAACCGGCATGTGCCCATCGAGCTGCAGCCCGACCACCTCAAGATCGAGCCCGACCATGTGCTGGCCGACATGCTGCGCGCCATGCACCTCATCGTGAAAGCGCAGGACCTGCCCTTTGAACCCGAAGGCGGCGCCTATGCGGCAGGGCACGGCGGCGGCCATGCCCACGGGCACAGCCACGATCACGGCCATACGCATGAGCATGAGCATGAGCATGAGCATGAGCATGAGCATGAGCATGAGCATGAGCATGAGCATGAGCATGACCCGGCGCCTGCCCGTGCCCGCCCTGTGCCCATCCCGGTCGTGGCCCAGGGCCATGTGCACGGCCCGCACTGCAACCACGACCACTGAGCGTGACCACCACCACCGTTCGGGCTGAGCCTGTCGAACTGTCGAAGCCAGGGCACCGCGCTGCGCCAGCCCTTCGACAAGTTCAGGGCGAACGGAGCGATGAAATCAACAACGTGCGCCAAGGCCGCCCCTCACCCCTGCCCGCCGCGAGTCTGCTGCAGCTCATCTGGCTCGCCTCGCCCGCGCTGCCCGTGGGCGGTTTTTCGTATTCCGAGGGGCTGGAAAGCGCCATTGAAAACGCGGGCATCGCCAGCGAGGCGGCGGTGGCCGGCTGGCTGCTGGACCAGTTGCACATCGCCCAGTCGCGCGGCGACATGGCCCTGATCGCCAAGGCCGTGGGCGCCTGGCGCCGCGCCGACTGGGCGCATGTGCGTGCACTCAACGACTGGGTGCTGCACACCCGCGAAACCAGCGAGCTGCGGCTGCAGGCCGAGCAGATGGGCCGGTCGCTGGCGGACTGGCTGCGCAACCAGCATCAGGGCGATGAAGAGCGGATGCCCGCCGTGCGCGCCCTGGCCGCACTGCCGCCCACCTACCCCGTGGCGTTTGCGCTGGCCGCATCCACCACCCAGGCAAGCGTGCGCGATGTGCTGCTGGCCTACGCCTTTGGCTGGGCCGAGAACATGGTGCAGGCCGCCCTCAAGTCCATGCAGCTGGGCCAGAGCGCGGGCCAGCGCATCCTGGCCCGGCTGGCCGATGCCATTCCCACTGCCGCCGACCACGCCATCGGCCTGATGGACAGCGAACGCCAGGCTTTTTCCCCCATGCTGGCCATACTCAGCAGCCAGCACGAAGTCCAATATTCAAGGCTTTTTCGGTCATAGACCATATAGATACTGCGTTAGCAGCTATATTTTTAATAGTAAAACAATGTCCACACTGCACCACATTGCCCACCGCACCAAACCCCTGCCCCCGCTGCGCGTGGGCATCGGCGGCCCTGTGGGCTCCGGCAAGACCACGCTGCTGGAAATGCTGTGCAAGGCCATGCGCGATGACTACGACCTCATCGCCATCACCAACGACATCTACACCAAGGAAGACCAGCGCCTGCTCACCGTGAGCGGCGCCCTGCCGGCGGACCGCATCCTGGGCGTGGAGACCGGCGGCTGCCCGCACACGGCCATCCGCGAAGACTGCTCCATCAACCTCGAAGCCATCGACCGCATGCTGGGCGAGTTCCCCAATGCCGACATCGTGTTTGTCGAAAGCGGCGGCGACAACCTGGCCGCCACCTTCAGCCCCGAACTGAGCGACCTCACCATCTACGTCATCGACGTGGCCGCCGGCGAAAAAATCCCCCGCAAGGGCGGCCCCGGCATCACCAAGAGCGACCTGTTCATCATCAACAAGACCGACCTGGCCCCTTATGTGGGTGCCAACCTCGATGTGATGCACGCCGACACCACGCGCATGCGAACCAACGCCCAGGGCCTCAAGCCCTTCGTGATGACCAACCTCAAGACGCTGGACGGCGTGGCCGAGGTGGTGAAGTTCATCGAGACGCGGGGCATGCTGCAAAAGTCGTCGCCAACAGGGGGGTAGACACTACTTGCGTCAGGGTATTTTTGTATTGACCTCAAAATACCGCATTTCATTCGGCATCGACAAGGTGAATGTCCACCGTCAAAACGGCCGATCTGTGAATTTCAGTCAGTCCATAAGGCCCCCCGATGCAAGCCGCCAACCCCACCCCCAAAAAACTGCCCCTTTATCGATCCCTGTATATCCAGGTGCTCACCGCCGTGGTGGCGGGCGTGCTGCTGGGGCATTTTTATCCCGCCCTGGGCGAGCAGATGAAGCCCCTGGGCGATGGCTTCATCAAGCTCATCAAGATGATCATCGCCCCCATCATCTTCTGTACCGTGGTGGTGGGCATCGCGGGCATGGAAGACATGAAGAAGGTCGGCAAGACCGGCGGGCTGGCCTTGCTGTACTTCGAGGTGGTGAGCACGGTGGCGCTGGTCATCGGCCTCATCTGCGTGAACCTGCTGCAGCCCGGCGCCGGCATGAACGTGGATGCCTCCACCCTCGACACCAAGGCCCTGAGCGCCTACACCGGGCCTGGCAAGATGGCCAGCACCACCGATTTCCTGATGAACATCATCCCCTCCACGGTGATCGATGCCTTCGCCAAGGGTGAAATCCTGCAGGTGCTTCTGGTGGCGGTGATGTTCGGTTTTGCGCTGCACCGCTTTGGCGGACGCGGCACGCTGGTGTTCGACGTGATCGAGAAAACATCGCACGTGCTTTTCACCATCGTGGGCTACATCATGAAGGTGGCCCCCATCGGCGCGTTTGGCGCCATGTCGTTCACCATCGGCAAGTACGGCGTGGGCACCCTGCTGTCGCTGGGCAAGCTGATGGGCGTGTTCTACCTGACCTGCCTGCTGTTCATCTTCGTGGTGCTGGGAACGATTGCCAAATTCCACGGTTTCTCGATCTGGAAGTTCATCAAGTACATCAAGGAAGAGCTGCTCATCGTGCTGGGCACCTCGTCCAGTGAATCGGTGCTGCCGCGCATGATGGAAAAGATGGAGCTGCTGGGCGCCAAGAAATCCACTGTGGGCCTGGTGATTCCCACCGGCTACTCGTTCAACCTCGACGGCACCTCCATCTATCTCACCATGGCCGCCGTGTTCATTGCGCAAGCCACCAACACCCCCATGACGCTGACGCAGGAGATCACGCTGCTGGCCGTGTTGCTGCTGACGTCCAAGGGCGCTGCGGGCATCACCGGCAGCGGCTTCATCGTGCTGGCGGCCACGCTGTCGGCGGTGGGCACGGTGCCTGTGGCAGGCCTTGCGCTGATCCTGGGCATCGACCGTTTCATGTCGGAAGCCCGCGCGTTGACCAACCTGATCGGCAACGGCGTGGCCACACTGGTGGTGGCCAAGTGGACGGACGACCTCGACACCGAGCAACTCGACAAGCACCTGAACAACCCCGGCTGGCAGGATGCGCAAGAACCCGAAGTGCTGCTGGACGTGAAAACCGAGCACATGGACACCTCGACCATTAAGTAAGCCAATGGTGCACAACCCGCACGGCGGCACCACCCGGTCGCCGTGCAACTTGCACTGCGCCAGTGCTGCATGCGGCTGCGTATTTTGCTTCATTATTCATAGCACATTGCGCTTATTTGACGAGCGCCAGAAGCTGAAAACATCCGTTTTCCATCCAGTGGACTCTGTGCAGGTCCGCCGGGAATGAAATCACCACCGGGCGAACGGATCGACCAGCGAGGCCAGCGTCACGGCACCCGGTGCCACAGTGCCCGCGCGGCGGGCGGCGGCCTCGGGCGGCTCGTTGACCGGGGTGAGCGCAAGCGGCTGCATGCTGCGGCCATAGATGCGCTGCACACGGTCTGCCAGCGTGGGGTGCGAGTCGAGCCAGCGCTCCATGGCGCCAGCGCCCGGCAGGTCCACCAGCAGCATGTGCTGCACCGCGGGGTGTGCCAGGCCTTGGTGGGTGGCGCGCTCATAGCCTGCGGGGGTGTCGCGCCGCTGTGCCATCACCTTGCGCAGCACGCCGCCCAGGCCGTCGCGGCTGCGCGTCCATTGCACGGCACGGGCATCGGCCAGGTATTCGCGCTGGCGCGACACGGCGGCCTTGAGCATGCGGCCCGCCAGCCAGCCGGAAAAACCCGCCAGCATGATGGCCGAGCCGAACAGCCACGCCAGGCCACGGCGCTCGCGCAGTTCGCCGCCAAAGTTGTAGACCAGCTCCAGCCCAAACACCATGCCCGCCAGGCGCATCTTCAGGCGCGTGTCGCCTTCGTGCAGATGGCTCAGTTCGTGGGCCACCATGCCTTGCAGTTCCTCGCGCGTGAGGTGGTCGAGCGCGCCCTGGGTGACCGCCACCACGGCGTCGCTCGCATCCCATCCGGCGGCAAAGGCGTTGATGGTGTCGGTGCGCGGCAGCACCATCACCTGCGGCTGCGGCATGTGGGCGGCAATGCACAGTTCATGAACGATGTTGCATAGGCGTTGCTCGGCATGCGAGACGGCAGGCCGGGCCTCGCGCGCGCCAATGCGCTGGGCGAGCTTGACGCCACCCGCGCGCAGGTTGGACGTTTCCACCCACCAGCCGCCGAGCACGAGCATCATCGACACCCCCACGTTCACGGCCAGAAAACCGGCCGGAAACGGAAGATGCACCGGCAGCACCGCCACCATGAGCAACCAGGCCACCACCAGCGCCCCATGCACGGCCGCCACCAGCACGGCCACGGCCAGCGCGAAGGCGAGCAGCAGCCGGCGCGTTTCGCTGCGGGCGCTGTGCTGGTGGTCCCAGAACCTCATGGGGCAAGCTTATGCAGTCAGCCCGTCAGAACTGCACCCTGGGCGCGGCACGCTCTTCGTCGTTGCGCGTGGCTTCCAGCATGGGCGCCGTGGGAAAGCCCAGCAGCCGTGCGACCACGATGGCCGGAAACTGCGCGGCCTGGTCGTTGAAGTCGAGCACCTGGTCGTTGTAGGCCTGGCGCGCAAAACCCAGGCGGTTCTCGGTGCTGGTGAGTTCCTCGCTGAGCGACTGCATGGTGGCGTCCGCCTTGAGCTCGGGGTAGTTTTCGGCCACCACCATCAGACGCCCCAGGCTGCCGCCCAGGGCCTGCTCGGCCACTGCCAGCGCCCCCATGGCGCCGGCACTGGTGGGCGCCGCCCGCGCAGCGGCCGCCGCGCCCTGCGCCTGGCCGCGCGCCTTGATCACCGCCTCCAGCGTGGCCGCCTCGTGCGCCAGGTAGCCGCGCGCCACTTCCACCAGGTTGGGCACCAGGTCGTAGCGGCGCTTGAGTTGCACGTCGATCTGGCCAAAGGCATTGGCAATGCGGTTGCGCAACTGCACCAGCCGGTTGTAAACGGCGATGGCCCAAACCACCAACGCGGCGATCACCGCCAGAACAATCCATGCAGTTGCCGACATATCCCACCTCCCGTTTGATTGAATGGAAGCATCTTACCGACCGAAGATGGCCCGGCTGAACCCGCCATGCAGGCCGCAACCCATTGTGCGCAGCCGTCGCCGCACCGCGCAGGGAAGATATGCCTAAAAACAGCCTTAACCCGTTGATTGGCAAGCGCTGAAAGCTATATAAACAATAGCAACCGCATCCTGCAACCTCACACGCCCTTGTTGCGCATCCAGTCGGCCGTGCCCATGAAGCTCTCTTTCAGCCGCGCCCGCAGATCCGGCGGCACACCGGTCTCGCCCATGGCCTGGTCCATGCAGGCCACCCACTGGTCGCGCTCCTTGATGCCAATGGCAAACGGCATGTGGCGCGCGCGCAGGCGGGGATGGCCAAAACGGCTTTGGTAATGGTCCGGGCCGCCCAGCCAGCCGCACAAGAACCAGAACAGCTTCTGGCGCGCCGGGCCTAGGTCGCTGCCGTGGGCGGCGCGCAGCTCGGCGTAGCCGGGCTCCAGGTCCATCAGGTCATAGAAGCGTTCGACCAGGGCGTGGACGCGTTCCTCCCCGCCGATCCAGGCATAAGGCGTTTCAAAGGCTGGATGGTTGGGCTGCTTTTCTTCGATGGGCATCAGAAACGTGGTGAAAAAAGGGCTTGCGGAGTTTCGATGACCAGACTGTGCTGGCCGGCGCACGGTGGTTTGGGGCGCACCGCCCCCGGTGGGTTCCGTCTTGTGCGGGACGGCCATGTTAACGAGAACTTTACGTGCCATGCCAACGCATCAGGCCCATTTCCACTGAACTGCGGGGAGAAACTTCCGCTCTAACCCCCATCATGGCCAAAGACCGGAAAGCTCCATCATGACCAAATCCCTGAAAGGCGGGGCCAAACGCCTGGCGTTTTCGCTGCTGGCACTGTCCGCTTTGGGCGGATGTGCGGTTTATGGGCCAGCCCCCGGCCCTTATGGCTACTACGGTGCCGACCCTTACGGCCAGGCTGTTTATGCGGCGCCACCCGTTTATGCCACCCCGTACTACGGCCCGGCGTACATAGGGCCGCCGGTCTCCCTCAATTTCGGCTTCGGCTACTGGGGTGGGGGTGGCCGCAGTGGGGGTCGGGGCGGTTTCCGTGGTGGTGGAGGCCGTGGCGGCTCGGGTCATGGCGGGGGCAGGGGCCATTGAGGTGGCTGCAGCCCGTTCTCTCCCCCGCGAACCGCTCACTCTGCCGCGCGGCGCAGCGTGTCCACCACCGGAGTGTTGAGCACGGAGCGCAAGCCCCACCAGCCTGCCACCAGTGCCAGCACGGCACCGGCCAACGCGCCGGCCAACGGCACCCATGGCGAGGCCGTCCAGTTGAAGCCGAACACATAGCGCGCCAGCGCCCAACCCACACCCATGGCCACGCAGCTCGCCAGAAAGCCGGCCAGCAGGCCCACACCCACCAATTCGGCACGCTGCACCTGGCGCAGCAGGCTGGCGCGGGCCCCCATGGCGCGCATGATGGCGAACTCGCGCGCACGCTCTGCGCGCGTGGCCGTGACGGCGGCAAACAGCACCACCAGGCCGGCCGCCAGCGTGAAGGCAAACAGAAATTCGACCGCCTGGATCACCTGTTCCAGCACGCGCTGCACCTGCGCAATGGTGGCGCCCATGTCCACGTTGGTGATGTTGGGAAACTGGCGCACCAGCGCATTGTCGAAACCGGCCTTGTCAGGCGCACGGTAGGCGGCGAGGTACGTCACCGGCACATCCTTGAGGCGGGCCACCGGATACATCACGAAGAAATTGGCGTGCATGGAACCCCAGTCCACCTTGCGCAGGCTGGTGATGCGGGCCTCGTTCTGCACGCCGCCCATGTCGAACTGCAGCCGGTCGCCCAGCTGCAGGCCCAGGGTTTGCGCAATGCCCTCTTCCACGCTGATGGCGCCCTCCTCGCCGGGCGTCCATTGACCGGCAACCACCTGGTTGTGGCCGGGCGGCTCGACGGCCGTGGAGAGGTTGAATTCGCGGTCCACCAGGCGCTTGGCACGGTCTTCAACGTAGCTGTCGGGGCCCACGGGCCGGCCGTTCACGGCCAGCAGGCGGCCGCGAATCATCGGGTACCAGTCATAGCGGGCCACGCCAGCGTCTTTGAGCACCTGCTGGAAGGCATCGGCCTGGTCGGGCATGACGTTGATGACGAAGCGGTTGGGCGCATCGGCTGGCGTGGCCTTGCGCCAGCTGGCAATCAGGTCGGTGCGCAGCAGCACCAGCAGCACCAGCGCCAGCAGCCCCACGGCCAGGCTGCTGACCTGCACCACGGCATAGGCCGGGCGTGCCGATATCTGCCGCGTGGCCAGCACCAGCCAGCGCGGCGCCGTGGATTCGTTGACGCTCTTGCGCAGCAGTTTCACCGCCACCCAGCTCAGCAGCGCAAACAGCGCCACGGCCCCGGCAAAGCCACCCACGGCAATCAGGCCGAGCAGCAGGTCGCTGCTCACGGCCAGCAGCAGCGCCGCAAAACCGGCCACACCCACCGCCAGCACGGCCAGCGACACGGGCTTGAGCCCACCCATGTCGCGCCGGATCACGCGCAGCGGCGGCACCTGGGCCAGTTGCAGCACAGGCGGCAGTCCAAAGGCCAGCAGCAGCGTCAGGCCCATGCCCAGGCCAAACGCCACGGGCCACAGGCTGGGCGCGGGCAGGGCCGACTCCACCAGCCCAGCGAGCAGCAGCACGAACACGTTGTGAACGAGGTAACCGATCGCCACGCCCAGGGCACTGGCAAACAGGCCGATCAACGCGAACTCGGTGGTGTAGGCGCCCGCGATGGCGCGCTGGCTTTGGCCCAGCACACGCAGCATGGCCGAGGCATCGAGATGGTTGGCCGCAAAGCCCCGTGCCGCCAGCGCCACGGCCACGGCCGACAGCAGTGCCGCCAGCAGGGCCACCAGGTTGAGGAATTTCTGGGCGCGGTCCAGCGTCTGGCGCATTTCGGGGCGGCCGCTTTCGAGCGACTCGACGCGCACGCCGTGCACCTCGGGCTTCTTGGCCTCGGCGGCAGCCCATTCGCTGAAGGCCTTGACGGCTGCGGGCGATCCGGCGACGGCAAAGCGGTAGGTCAGGCGGCTGGCCGGCTGCACCAGGCCGGTGGCCGGCACATCGGCCTGGTTGAGCATGGCGCGCGGCGCAAAGCTCATGAAACCCGCGCCCCGGTCGGGCTCCACCACGATGATGCGTGCAATGCGCAGCGGTGCATCACCCAGCAGCAGCATGTCGCCCATCGACAGCCCCAGCGCTTCCAGCAAGGGGGCGTCCACCCACACCTCGCCCGGCGCGGGAATATCGCGCGTGACTTGCGCCACGGCATCGGGCGAATCGGCCACCTGCAGGCTGCCGCGCAAGGGATAGCCCGGCTCCACGCTCTTGAGCGCCACGAGCTTGGTGGCACCGCCCTGGCGCTCGCTGGCCCGGCCCATGGTGGGAAAACCCATGGTCGTCACCGCCTGCAGGCCCAGCGCCCGGGCGCGCGCGACAAAGGCGGGTGGCGTGGGGTTGTCGCTGGCCACCACGGCATCGCCGCCCAGCAACTGCAGGGCGTCGTGCTCAAGCCCCCCCTGCAACCGATCGGCAAAGAACCCCACCGACGTCAGCGCCGCCACCGCCAGGGTGACGGCCACGATGAGCAGGCGCAACTCTCCGGCACGCAGGTCACGTGCCAGGGTACGCAGCCCCAGGCGAAAAAAGGACAGATTCATGGATACGGACCTTAGCGCAATTGCGTCCCCGAAGCGGCTTGAGGGATTTGCCGCAGTCATCATCGTGCCTTGGCAAGTCGGCCTGCCTTCGGGCCAATGCGGCATGGCACCCGCTAGCCGCGGGCGGCGGGGGCGACAGGTTGGGCCACCGCCAGTTCGGGCTGCAGCAGCAAGCGGTCGGCGCCGCTGTAACAGACGAAGCGCCGGTTGGTTGCGCGGCCAATGGCGCACAGGCCGAGTTGCTGCGCCACGGCATGGCCCATCTGCGTCATGCCGCTGCGCGACACCACGATGGGCACACCCATCTGCGCCGACTTGATGACCATCTCGCTGGTCAGCCGGCCCGTGGTGTAGAACACCTTGTCGCCGCCGGTCATGCCACCGGCCTGCATCCACATCCAGCCGGCGATGGTGTCGATGGCGTTGTGCCGGCCCACGTCTTCCACGAACGTGAGCAGTTCCTGCCCGCGAAACAGCGCACAGCCGTGCACCGAGCCGGCGGACTTGTACGTGCTTTCCTTGAGGCGGATGGCATTGACGATGCCGTATAGCTGCGCCTGCGTGAGCTGCGCTGCCGGTAGCTCGATGCGATCGACCTCGTCCATCAGCCCGCCAAACATGCTGCCCTGCCCGCAGCCTGTGGTCACCACCTTGTTGGCGGTGCGTTCTTCGATGCGCGCGATGCCGTGGCGCGTGCGCACGGCGGCGGCGTTTACCTCCCAGTCAACGGTGATGGATTCGATGTCAAAGACCGACTCCACCAGCCGCTGGTTGCGCAGATAGCCCAGCACCAGCAATTCGGGCTGCGCGCCCAAGGTCATGAGGGTGACGAGCTCGCGCTTGTCCACGTAGATGGTGAGCGGCCGCTCAGCGGGAATCTGCACCTGCTCCCGCTCGCCCAGCTCATTGACAACCTCCACGCCGTGGGTGAGGGGCGCCCGGGCTTGCGTAAGACGCGGCAGGGTTGGCACAACAGAAGCAGGGCGCAAAGAACGTTTCATGGGGCCAATATACGCACTACCCGCTTGTGGGGAAGGGTGCGGGGACTCTTCGAGGGGGTCGCTGCGCTGGTGCCGTGACGCGCTGCGCACCGTCCGCAACGAATCGGTCCTGCTACAAAAAAGCCGCGCCCACGAAGTGGGCACGGCTTTCAGCCAGGCGATGGCTGCCTTCAGGACTTGGGCGCCGACGCAGTTGCCGCAGCAGGCACCAGCGTGCTGGGCGGGCTGCTGGCGGTGCCTGGTGGCGAATGCGCGCCCGCAGCCTCGGCGGGCTTGTCAGCTGGCGGCGTGTAGGCAAACGGGCCGGGGTCGGTGCAGCCCGACCCGACCGCAGTGGCAGGCTTTGCCGACGGCGTCGTCTTGCGGTAGTGGGCTGCCACCCGGTCTTGCGACTGGCACAGCTTGTAGTTGTCCACCTTGCCGGCCCAGGCGGCCTTGGCAGCGGCTTCTGCAGCCTTGGCAGCCGCTTGCGGCGAGGGAGCGGGCAGCTTGGCCGATGCCAGCGAACAAACGCTGGCTGCGCAGAGCGCCAGCAAAGAGGAACGGGAAAAATGCATCATGGTGCGAAACCTCATACCTGCGCGGGCTGGCCCGCAGATGGTGTTGCGGCAGCATGGGCCGCCGGTGGGCTGGCGCTGCGTTGCCGGGGAACCTTGCCCGCCTGGACATCGTCGTACCAAAGCGCATGGTGCTCCTTGGCCCATGCCTCGCTCACGTAACCCGTTTTCATGGCCTTGTAGGCGCCTCGCATGCCCACGGTGCCCATGTAGATGTGGCCGCAGATCAGCGCCATCATCCAGATGGCCAGGGTGGCGTGGATCATGTTGGCCATCTGCATGTCGCCCCGCACATCACCCAAGCCGGGGATCAGCTTGTCCAGCACCAGGCCCGTGGCCACCACAAAAATGCCTGGGATGGTGATGCCCCACCAGAACAGTCCCTTCTCACCCGCATTGAAGCGGTGCGATGGCACCTGATGGCCGCCACTGCCCAGCAGGCCACCCCCCTTGCTGAGCCAGACAAAATCGGCGCGATTGGCGATGTTGTCCTTCACAAAGGTGAGGATGATGACCAGCAGCGAAACGGCAAACAGGGGGCCCATGAAGTTGTGCACGTTCTTGAGCGCGTAGGTCAACCACCCGAACAGGGTGCCGCCGATAACGGGCAGGAGGAAGAACTTGCCAAACGCCATGACGATGCCCGAGACGGCCAGCGCAATGAAGGCAAAGGCGTTGGACCAGTGCGCAGCACGCTCGAACGGCGTGAAGCGTTCGATGCGGCGGACACCGGCCCCCTCTGGATGGTCATGCCCCAGCGGCCCCTTGACGAAGTAGAAGATACCCAGCGCCAGCAGGACGATGGCGAACAAGGCCGCACCGTATGGAATGATCCACTGGTTGCGCACCTGGCGCCATGCCTCGCCTGCGTTGGTGAAACGCGAGCCGGGGTATTGCACAAAAGGCTGAATCAGATTGCCCGCTTCGGGCGCCTGGGTCTTGGGCAGGCTGCTGTAGCCCGTCACGCCCTGCCCCACCTGGCGCCACATGGGCGCGTTGTTGCCGGGCTGCACCTTGATGCGCTCGCCATTGGTCTGTTCGGCGTAATTGGGGACCGCGCTGGCGTCGGGCTTGACCTGAAAGATATTCTGGCTCTGGATGCCGCCGGTCGCGGAAGGCGCAGCCTGTGCGGCGGCTGCAGGCGCTGCTGCGGCATCCGGCGCTGCCGGAGCCTGCTGAGCACCCGCAGGCCCCCAGGCCAGGCCAGCCGCGAAAGCCAGGGACCACACGATGTGTTTCATGGTGGGCCTCACTTGGACTGGGTGCGGGTGTATTCGTTCTGGCCGTACTGCTGACGCGCCTTCAGTTGCGCTTCCCAAGCGGCTTTGTCCCCGGCCTTCCAGCCGGGTTGCATGAAATTGCTGCCCGTTCCCGCGTAGGTTGGTGCATCGCTGCGGATGCCTGCGCCGGTCTGCGGCTTTTCGCCGCAGGCGGTCAGCGAAACCAGGGCCACGGCGGCGGCAAGGATCGAATGGACAAGGCGCTTCATCATGACTTGCCTCCTGCAGGCTGACCTGCCTGTTGCGAACCGTAGGCCGTGCCCCAGCCCCACACTTCAGCACCCTTGCCGCGCTGCACCACGCGGTTGCGGAAGATGTCGGCGACCACATCGCCATCACCCGCCAGCAGGGCCTTGGTCGAGCACATTTCGGCACAGGCGGGCAGCTTGCCTTCGGCCAGGCGGTTGCGCCCATATTTCTCGAACTCGGCCTGGCTGCCATGGGTTTCGGGCCCACCGGCGCAGAAGGTGCATTTGTCCATCTTGCCGCGCACACCGAACGTGCCTTGCGACGGAAACTGGGGGGCACCAAACGGGCAGGCATAGCTGCAATAGCCGCAGCCGATGCAGACATCCTTGTCGTGCAGCACCACACCTTCGTCGGTGCGGTAAAAGCAGTTCACGGGGCAGACCGCCATGCAGGGCGCATCGCTGCAGTGCATGCAGGCCACCGAGATCGACTTTTCGCCGGGCACCCCGTCGTTGAGGGTGACCACCCGGCGGCGGTTCACACCCCACGGCACCTCATGCTCGTTCTTGCAGGCGGTGACGCAGCCGTTGCATTCGATACAGCGCTCTGCATCGCAGATGAATTTCATTCGTGCCATTGTTCTGTCTCCTGGTCAGTGCCGCGCGCTCACGCCCGTTCCACGTTGCAAATCGTGGTCTTGGTTTCCTGCATCATGGTCACGCTGTCGTAGCCATAAGTGGTGGCCGTGTTCACGGCCTCGCCCCGCACAACGGGGGCAGCCCCCTTCGGATAGTGCGCGAGCATGTCGGCGCCTTGCCAACGGCCAGAGAAATGGAATGGCATCCAGACCGTGTCTGGTGCGACCCGTTCTGTGACCAGCGCCTGCACGTTCAGGCGCGCCCCCGTGGGGGAGCTCAGCCACACGCGCTCGCCGTTGCGGATTCCCCTGTCGGCCGCCGTCTTGGGGTTGATCTCCACAAATGCCTCTTGCTGCAGCTCGGCCAGCCAGGGGTTGGAGCGGGTCTCTTCGCCGCCACCTTCGTACTCGACCAGGCGGCCGGAACTCAGGATGAGCGGGAATTTCTCGTAAACCTTGTCGGCCACGTTCTTGTCCTGCAGGCTCTTGTAAAGCGTGGGCAGGCGCCAGAAGGCCTTCTTGTCGTCGTGCGTGGGGTACTTGGCCACCAGATCGGGGCGCGTGCCATAGATGGGCTCGCGATGCTGCGGAATGGCATCAGGGAAGTTCCACACCACGGCACGGGCCTTGGCGTTGCCAAACGGGTGGCAACCATGCTTCATGGCCACGCGGATGATGGCCCCCGTGGGGTCGGTCTTCCAGTTCTTGCCTTCGGCCTTGGCCTTCTCGGCATCGGAAAGATCGTCCCACCAGCCCAGCTTCTTGAGCAGCACATGGTCGAACTCGGGGTAGCCGGTGGTGATTTCAGCACCCAGCGAATGCGATCCATCTTCGGCCAACAGGTTCTGACCATCCTTTTCGACGCCAAAGTTGGCACGGAAATTACCACCCCCGTCCATCACATGCTTGGAGGTGTCATACAGGTTGGGAGAGCCCGGGTGCTTGAGCTCGGGCGTGCCATAGCAAGGCCAGGGCAGCCCGAAGTAGTCGCCGGCGAAGTCGTACCCGGTTTCCTTGTCCTTGCCACCCTTGGCCTTGAGGGTTTTCACATCGAACAAATGCATGTTCTTCATGTGGGCCTTCAGGCGCTCGGGGCTCTGGCCGGTGTAGCCAATGGTCCAGACGCTCTTGTTGATTTCGCGCAGGATGTCCTCGGGCACGGGCTCGTCCATGCCCTTGACCTTTTGCATCTTGTAGTTCTTGGACAGCTCGGCCGCAAAGCCCAGCTTCTCGGCGAACTGGTGCATGATCATGTGGTCGGTGCGGCTCTCCCACAGCGGCTCGATCACCTTCTCGCGCCACTGCAGCGAACGGTTCGACGCCGTGCACGAGCCACTGGTCTCGAACTGCGTGGCCGCTGGCAGCAGGTACACCGCGCGGTTGGGGTTCAGGTCCTCGGCCTTGCCAGGCATGGCCGCCATGGCGGCGGTGGCCGATGGATACGGATCCACGACCACCAGCAGATCGAGCTTGTCCATGGCCCGCTTCATTTCCAGGCCGCGCGTCTGCGAGTTGGGCGCATGGCCCCAGAAGAACACACCGCGCAGATTGGAGTCCTGGTCGATCAACTCGTTGTTCTCGAGAACGCCATCGATCCAGCGCGACACCGTGATGCCGTTCTTGGTCATCATCGCGGGTGATGCGTACTGCTTCTTGATCCACTCGAAGTCCACACCCCACACGGCCGCGAAATGCTTCCACGACCCTTCGGCCAGGCCGTAGTAGCCGGGCAGCGAATCGGGGTTGGGGCCTACGTCGGTGGCGCCCTGCACGTTGTCGTGGCCCCGGAAGATGTTGGTGCCGCCGCCGCTCTTGCCCACATTGCCCAATGCCAGCTGCAGGATGCACGAGGCGCGCACGATGGCATTGCCGATGGTGTGCTGTGTCTGGCCCATGCACCAGACGATGGTGCCAGGGTTGTTGTCGTGCAGCATCTTTGCGACCTTGAACACCTGGTCTTCCTTGACACCGCAGGCCTCTTCCACCTTGTCGGGTGTCCACTTGGCCAGCACCTCTTCGCGCACCTTTTCCATGCCATAGACGCGGTCGTTGATGTACTTCTTGTCTTCCCAGCCGTTCTTGAAGATGTGGTGCAGCAGGCCAAACAGGAAAGGAATATCGGTACCGGAACGAATCCGCACGTATTCGTCGGCCTTGGCGGCCGTGCGCGTGAAGCGCGGGTCCACCACGATCATCTTGCAGCCGGTTTCCTTGGCATGCAGCATGTGCAGCATGCTCACCGGGTGGGCCTCGGCCGCGTTGGAGCCGATGTACAGGGCGACCTTGCTGTTTTGCATGTCGTTGTACGAATTGGTCATGGCGCCATAGCCCCATGTGTTGGCCACACCGGCCACGGTGGTCGAGTGGCAGATGCGCGCCTGGTGATCGCAGTTGTTGGTGCCCCAGAAGCTTACGAACTTGCGCAGCAGGTAAGCCTGCTCGTTATTGTGCTTGGACGAACCCACGAAGTACACACTGTCGGGGCCGCTGGCCTTGCGCAGCTCCTGCATCCTGGCGGTGATTTCGTTCAGCGCCGTGTCCCAACTGATGCGCTCGTACTTGCCGTTCACCAGTTTCATGGGGTAACGCAGGCGGTACTCGCCGTGGCCGTGCTCGCGCACTGACGCACCCTTGGCGCAGTGGGCGCCCAGGTTGATGGGCGAGTCAAACACGGGCTCCTGGCGCACCCACACGCCGTTCTCCACCACGGCATCCACCGCGCAGCCCACCGAGCAATGGGTGCACACGGTGCGGCGCACCTCGATCTTGCTGTCGCCCATTCCTGCCTTGGCGCCTTCGGCCGCGCTGGACTTCTTGACCAGCGTGAGCTGCGTTGCGGCAATACCCACTCCCACGCCCAGGCCCGAACGGCGCAGGAACGAACGACGGTCCATGGTGGGCAGTGCCTGCGAAAGGCCACGGCGCAGGCTGTGCACGAACGGCGAAACGGGCGAGGAGGAGCCCCCCGGGGCGTGCGAAGACTTCTTGGTGAGCAACATGGCGTACCCCGCTGTCAGAGTTGGGTGGTTTTGTAGTACTGCTTGACGTGGGCCGACACGTGGTAGCCACCGCCTTTTTCAGGGGCTACACGGGCAGGCTCGGCCGCTACGGCATCGGCCGGGGCCACACGAGGCAGCGTCGCCACGGCTGCGGCAGCGGCGCCCGCTGTGGCGGCACCGGCAAAGAATTTACGGCGGGAGGAATTGGGCTGGCGATCCGGCATACATGTCTCCAGGTGGCTAGTGCCCTGGGTTGGAAGTTCGTTGAAGAAGCAAAGAGGTCGAAATCGTCGTCAGGCAAGGCGCAAACCACAGCGATAGCCGTAGCTATCGCGAGGATTTGCAACGCAGCATGGTGGCGATTTTCGGCATCTTCATGAAACGAATTTGCAACCCAGGAAACTAGTAGTTATGAACGCATTTGCATACAGTCTATGTCAGTGTGTAAATCCCTGCAATTGGTTGAAACGTCTTCGCCCGCCAGGGCCACAAGACAAACAGCGCATTGAGGGAATCCGTCATTCGAGCATGTCGAAACCCTGGGCCTCCACCGCCACGAAAGCCCGCGTGAAATGGGCCAGCGCGGCATAAAAATGTGCTGCCGGCTGCCCTTGCAAGGCATCGCACAACTGCAAAATCCAGGGTTGCAGGTGTGTGGCAAAAAAGTTGCGTTGCGCCGTCAGATTGCAGACAGCCATGTCGTCGCCCGCGATCAGGTAGCGCATCACTTCACAGAGGTAGGCGACATGGTCTTCGGTTTCCGGCATCGCTTCGCCGCGGGCCAGACCCAGCGCCGCGAGGTCGCTGCGCAAGCGCACCAGGGGCTTTTCGTTGAGAAATCCGCTCAGGTAGTGCGAGCCATACAAATACACTTCGGGCTTGCCCAAACCGCCGAACAGGCGATCGAATTCTGCGGCAATGGCCGCGTCGTCCCGGGCCCGCGCGGCCCCCACCAGCTGCTGCCATGGCTCCTGCAAAAATCCGCCCTCCATGGGGGCCTCGGTGACCGCGACGCGCAGCGCGGCCAGGGCTTGCGGGGTGGGCCTGGCGTAGTACAGCTGCGCAAGCAGCCCATACAGCTCGGCGCGCGCGGTTTCTTCATCCAGCGCCGAACTGCCGGCCGCGTTCAGGGAAAGGGTATCGCTCACAGGTCGGTCACTTTCGTTTCGCTTTGGGAGGAATACAGGTCGATCACGCGGCAGTCGCTGCACATCTTCAGCCGCTCCAGCGCCTCGCCCTGGAACATGGCGTGGCCCGACAGCTTGCCCAGCATGGCCTCGATGGCCTTCACGGTGCCGAAGGGCTTGCTGCAACGCACACAGGCCCAGGGTTTGGCTTCGTTGAGCACGCGCAACTGGGTTCGCCCGGGCGTGAGCAGCAGCCGGGGCTGCAGCGCAATGGCGTCTTCGGGGCAGGTGGTGGCGCACAGGCCGCACTGCACACAGTTCTGCTCGATGAAACGCAACTGGGGAAGCTGTGGATTGTCTTGCAGCGCACTGGCCGGACAGGCGCTCACGCAGCTCAGGCACAGCGTGCAGCGGTCCTTGTTGACCGTGATGGTTCCCAGCGGCGCGCCTGTCGCAGGCAGCGCAATGGCTTCGGGCCGCTGGGCCGCAGGCAGTGGTGCTTGCGCAATCAGATGGTCGAGCGCCAACTCCAGCGTGCTGCGCTTTTCCTGCGCCACGGCAAAGCGGGCAACGGCCCCTGGCACGGTCTGGCGGGTCTGCGACAGGGCCTGCAGGCCGGAATCCAGATCCATCGGATTGCGCGCACGCAGCAGCTTCAGATGGGTGCCCGCATACCCCAGGCCATTCAGGATGGCCTGCGCCACCGCCATTTGCGCCTCCAGGCCATCCAGGTATTGCGGCGCCTCTTCGCTGGTCACCAGCACCACGATCTGCGCGGCACCAAAGGCCACGGCACTGAGCCACAGGTCCACCCCTGTGCTGGCGGTGTGCCACAAGGCCACCGGCAGCACATGCGCCGGAACCCCGTGGGCCAGCTTGAGCTGGGCCGCGCGGCCCAGTTCTTCCACCAAGGCCTGACCGCCCTCCTGGCTGTGCAGCAGCAGCACGGCATCCTTGCCCCCTGCCTCGGCGTAGGTGGACAACAGGGTCTTGAATTTCAGGCCCTGGTCGGTGGCACCGGGGTAGACATAGGTCAGCGCGCCTGTGGGGCACACCGTGGTGCAGGCGCCGCAGCCCACGCACAGGTTGGGGTTCACCTTGATTTGCTGGCGGCTCTTGTCGCTGGCAATGGCTTCGGCCGAGCAGATGTCCACGCAGGCATTGCAGCCCACGGTTTCGTTGCGGCTGTGCGCGCAGAGCTTTTGCTTGTAGGCAAAGAATTTGGGTTTCTCGAACTCACCCACCAGCTCGCGCAGGCGCAGCAGCATGCCCATGTCACGCCCGTCCCCGCGGAAGTAGCCCTGCGGCAGCGCGTGCTGCAGGAAGGTGGGGGTGGCGTCTGCCGGGCGCAGGTCCAGCACCAGGTCGAAGCGCTCCTGGTGGGCCACGGCATCGCGGGTGAAGTCAATGGCACCCGCCACCTGGCACACCTTCACGCAGGCGCGGTGCGACTGGCAGGCGGTCAGGTCGATCTGGTAGTCGAGCCCGATGGCATTCTCGGGGCAGGCCGCCACGCAGGCGTTGCAGCGGGTGCACAGGTCGAGGTCGATGGGGTTGTCGGCCGCCCACTGCAGCTCAAACGCGCCCAGCCAGCCCGCAAGGCCCGTGATGCGCCCGCCCAGCACCGGAAAGCGCCGGGCCTGCGCCCCGCCGGCATTGCCGGGGCCCTGCGTGAACAGCGTGACATCGAGCACATCGGACACCAGGGCGGCCGCCTGCTCCGCCGCATCGATGGCGCCGATGATGAGCAGCCGCCCGGCGCTCCTGAAGGTGACCGTGGGCACCGGCGCCGATTCGGGCAGATGGGCGGCGGCCAGGAGCGCCGCAATCTTGGGGCTGGCCTTGCCGGCATCGCGGCTCCAGCCGCCCGTTTCGCGGATGTTCACGAAACGGATGGGCGAGAGCGCGCCTTCGGTCTGCTGCCCCAGATCGGCAAACAGCCGCTGCTCCTGCGTGCAGGCCACCACGACGGGTTCACCGCTCTGGATGGCACGCTGGAACGCACCGGCATCACGCCGGCACAGGGTGGAATGAAGGGTCAGGTCCTCACGAAGCGCCTCGCCCAGCGCTTTCGTGTGGAGGGGCATCGTCTGGTTGCAGTCGCAGATCAGCGTGGTCATGTGGGTATTGGCTGGCTGGCAGGGCCGGTTCGCCGGGGTGCAAACGCGCGGCCGTCACCGGCGTGCCAGGAAATTCCGAGCAGTCCCCCGACTGTGCCACGCCTTCGCTGACGTTGGCGTCAGCATCATCCCCAGTCTGACCTGCCCCTGGGGCCATTGCCGGCGCCTCGGCAAGGGGCCCGGCCTGTTGCGCCTTCTTCTCGTCGTCAAAAAAGCCCAGAAAATGGGCGCTGGCCATCTGGCGCAGCACGGACGCGGGCAACGGGTCGGGCTGGGAATAGTCCCCGATATAGATGTCGAGCCCGTCCATCACGTTGTAATGGGGGTCGGCAAACAGCTTCTTCATGGCCGCATTGCGCACCTCGGGTGCCACGCCACGGGCCACGAAGGGCTTGAAATCGGAATCGGTGGTCAGCGCCTGGGCGTCGGCCAGCGTGGGCGGTGGTGGCGGCTCGGCCGCTACCGGTGGCGGTGTTGCCGGCACCGGGGCCGGTGCGGCCTCCGGGTTCACTGCCTGCGGGCCGCCGCGCGGTGCACCGCCCTGCTCCAGCGGCACAGGGGCGGGCACGGGCTCTTGCAGCGGCCTGCCTTCGCGGACGTCCCGCTTGCGCTGTGACCAGCGCCCCAGAAATCCGTCAGCCATGGCCGCCTCCCCCGCCTCCCCCGCGCAGCTTTTCGGTGGATACCGACGCGGGGTTGCCAAAACGGTCCTGCAGCGACCGGAAACTGTCGGGCCGCTGGCGGCGCTTGGGCTCGGGCTGGTAATGGGTGTCCACAAAGGCGCGCAGGCCTTCCAGCACTTCGGGTGCGGCGGGCACCTGCTCCACGGACTCCTGCGCATCGAGCCAGCGGCCCGCATCGTGGTAGCTCAGGCTCACCGCCACAGGGCGCGCCAGGGGCGCCGTGGTGCCGTTGTCTTCATCCATGCGCCACATCACGAACCAGCAGGGCGCGGGCGACACGAGATTGAGGTGGTAGCCCTCGGCATCGTCGCGAAACAGCTCCACGGCAAAACCGGGGAACAGCCACAACTCCTCGCGCTCGTCCTGCCGAAGCCGCCGGGGCCCGGTGCCAAACGCGGGCGCATGGGGCACCACATCGGCCAGCGACCAGCGCCAGGGTTGCCAGCGGTTGTCGATGCGTTCGCGGCGCATCAGAACGGCTACTTCAGAGGTAGGACGGGGGGTGGGCATGGCCCGACTTTACCCCGGCGCAATGCCCCTGCCTGCCTCATTGCCCTTGCGGCGGCAGCACGGTGATGGCCACGGCGCAATACTTGAACTCCGGGATCTTGCCAAACGGGTCCAGCGCCGCGTTGGTCAGCAAATTGGCCGCCGCCTCGACATACGCAAAGGGCATGAACACCGTGCCGCGTGGCGTGCCGTCGTCGCGCCGCAGACGCACCTGCACCATGCCGCGCCGCGAGCGAATGCCCACCAGGGCGCCAGGCGCCACGCCCAGCCGCGCCAGCTCGTCGCCATGCACCGAAGCCGTGGCCATGGGCTCGATGGCGTCCAGCACGGTGCTGCGCCGCGTCATGCTGCCCGTGTGCCAATGTTCCAGCTGGCGCCCGGTGATGAGCACCAGCGGGTAATCCGCATCGGGCTTTTCGGCCGCCGGGATGATGCTGGCGGGCACCAGCTGGACGCGGCCCGTGGGGGTGGGAAAGCGCTCGGCGAACACGATGGGCTGGCCGGGGTCGTCCTCGGTGAGGCAGGGATAGGTCACGCTCGAATCGCGCTCCAGGCGGTCCCAGGTGATGCCGTGGATGCTGGCGTGCATGGCCTGGCGCATTTCGTCGTACACGGCGGCCACGCCCGACTCTTCGCCTTCGTAGTTCCAGGACAAGCCCGCCCCGCCGCCGGGCCGCCCCAAGGCGGGGACGGCCCCCTCGGGGGGCAGCGACGACACGGAGTGCGGAGCATGGGGGCCTACCCGCGCGGCGAGTTGCTGAATGATCCACAGGTCCGGTTGCGCATCCCCCGGCGGGTTCAGCGCACGGCGGCCCATCTGCACCATGCGGTCGGTGTTGCTGGCCGTGCCGGTCTTCTCGGGCCAGGCGCTGGCGGGCAGCACCACGTCGGCCAGCCAGGCGGTTTCGGTCAGAAAGATGTCCTGCACTACCAGGTGGGAGAGGCTGGCCAGCGCGTGGCGCGCATGGTTCAGGTCGGGGTCGCTCATGGCGGGGTTCTCGCCCATGATGTACATGCCGCGCACCTTGTGCGGGTCGCTGTCGGGCGCCAGCGCCTTGTGCATGATCTCGACCACGGTGTAGCCGGGCGCCTCATCGAGCCGGGTGCCCCAGAAGTTCTCGAACCACGCATGCGCCCCGGCGTTGTCCACGCGCTGGTAGTTGGGGAACATCATCGGGATCAGCCCCGCATCACTCGCACCCTGCACGTTGTTCTGGCCGCGCAGCGGGTGCAGGCCCGAGCCGGGCTTGCCGATCTGGCCCGTGACGGCGCACAGCGCGATCAGGCAGCGCACGTTGTCGGTGCCATGGATGTGCTGACTCACGCCCATGCCCCAGAGGATCATCGATGCCTTGGATTGCGCAAACGCCCGTGCCACCTCGCGCAGCGTGTCGGCCGGGATGCCACACACCGGCGCCATGGCCTCGGGGCTGCAGCCCATCACATTGGCCTTGAGCGCTTCGAAGTTGTTGGCGCGGTCGCGGATGAAGGCCTCGTCCACCAGGCCCTCGTCGATCACGGCGTGGATGAGCGCGTTGAGCATGGCCACGTCGGTGTCGGCCTTGAACTGCAGCGTGCGCCAGGCGTGGCGGCCGATGTCGGTGATGCGCGGGTCGGCCAGCACGATTTTCGCGCCACGCTGGGCGGCGTTCTTCATCCATGTGGCCGCCACCGGGTGGTTGGCTGCGGGGTTGGAGCCGATCACGAAGATCAGTTCTGCATGCGCCACATCGCTCACCGGGTTGCTCACCGCGCCCGAGCCCACGCCTTCGAGCAGCGCCGCCACGCTGGAGGCATGGCACAGGCGCGTGCAGTGGTCCACGTTGTTGCTGCCGAAGCCCGTGCGCACGAGCTTCTGGAACAGGTAGGCCTCTTCGTTGCTGCCCTTGGCCGAGCCAAAGCCCGCCAGCGCCTTGGGGCCGTGCGTGTCGCGCAGCGCCTTGAGCTGGCCCGCCGCCAGGTCCAGCGCCTCGTCCCAGCTCGCCTCGCGGAACGCCGCGCGCCAGTCGGCGCCGTAGGGCATCACCTCTTTCGGCACGCCGGGCTTGCGGACCAGCGGCACCGTGAGCCGGTCGGGGTGGTGGGCATAGTCGAAACCAAAGCGCCCTTTCACGCACAGGCGGCCGTGGTTGGCCGGGCCGTCGCGGCCTTCGACGCTGATGATTTTTTCATCGCGCACGTTGTAGGTGATGAGGCAGCCCACGCCGCAGAACGGGCAGACCGAATCGACCTTGCGGTCCACCTTTTGGGAGCCGATGTGCGTCTTGGGGCTGAGCGCGCCCGTGGGGCAGGCCTGCACACATTCGCCGCAGGCCACGCAGGTGCTTTCGGCCATGGGGTCGTCAAGGTCGAACACGATCTTGCTGTCTGCCCCGCGCAGCGCGTAGCCGATCACATCGTTCACCTGTTCTTCGCGGCAGGCGCGCACGCAGCGGTTGCACTGGATGCAGGCATCAAGGTTCACCGCCATGGCCGGGTGGCTCAGGTCGGCGGCGGGTTGCTCGCGGCGCAGGGCCTTCAGTGCCGGGCGTACCGACACGCCCAGGCGATCAGCCCAGGCGCTCAGCTCGCCGTGTTGGCCCACTGCTTCTGGGATTTTTGCGTCCAATTGGCCGCTAGCGCTTGATGGATAAGCGTCACAAGCTATCAATTCAGGAGTTATCACATCTCCATCGTTCCACCGGTAGCCCACATCGGGCATGTCCGACAGCAGCATCTCCACCACCATCTGCTGGCTTTTGCGGGCGCGCGGGCTGGCGGCCTGCACCTGCATGCCGGCCGTGGGCGCGCGGCAGCAACTGGGAGCCAGCGTGCGCTCGCCCGCGATCTCGACCACGCAGGCGCGGCAGTTGCCATCGGGGCGCAGGCCGTCGGTGTAGCAAAGGTGCGGAATCTCCACGCCGTAGCGCTGCGCGGCCTTGAGAATGGTTTCGCCGGGGAGTGCGGTGACGGACTGGCCATCCAGCTCGAAGGCCACGCCGGGCTCGGCAGAGGTAGAAGTCAACACGGCACTCATGGCTGCAGCCCTTCGGGCAGTTGCTCGGTAAGCGGGCTGTTGCGGGGTTTTGGCAAGTTACCTGGCCAAGGACCCTCGCCCACCTCGTGCGGGAAGTATTTGTGGATGCATCGGATGGGGTTGGGCGCCGCCTGGCCCAGGCCGCAGATGGACGCATCGGCCATCACCTGCGCCAGGTCGTCGAGCAGGTCGGCGTCCCACTGTGGTGCCTCCATCAGCGTGGCGGCCTTGCCCGTGCCCACGCGGCAGGGCGTGCACTGGCCGCAGCTTTCATGCTCGAAAAACCGCATCACGTTCAGCGCCGCATCGCGCGCCCGGTCGTGCTGGCTCAGCACGATGACGGCGGCCGATCCGATAAAGCAGCCGTGGGGTTGCAGCGTGTCGAAATCGAGGGGGATGTTGTTCAGGCTGGCGGGCAGGATGCCGCCCGATGCACCACCAGGCAGGTAGGCGTACAACGGGTGCCCGTCCAGCATGCCGCCGCAGTATTCGTCGATGAGCTCCTGCACCGTGATGCCTGCAGGCGCAAGCTTCACGCCTGGGTGCTTCACCCGGCCGCTCACGCTGAAGCTGCGCAGCCCCTTGCGCCCGTGGCGGCCAAAGCTGGCAAACCACTGCGGGCCTTTTTCAACGATGTCGCGCACCCAGTACAGCGTCTCGAAGTTGTGCTCCAGCGTGGGCCGGCCGAACAGGCCCACCTGCGCGATGTAGGGCGGGCGCATGCGCGGTTCGCCGCGTTTGCCTTCGATGCTCTCGATCATGGCCGACTCTTCGCCGCAGATGTAGGCGCCCGCGCCGCGCCGCAGCTCGATGTGCGGCAGGGGGCATGGCGGCTCGGCGCGCAGGTCGTCGAGCGCGGCCTGCAGCAGCGCGCGGCAGCCGTGGTATTCGTCGCGCAGGTAGATATAGATGGCCTCGGTGCCCACCACCTGTGCGGCGATGAGCACGCCCTCCAGAAAGCGGTGCGGGTCGCGCTCCAGGTACGTGCGGTCCTTGAAGGTGCCCGGTTCGCCTTCATCAATGTTGACGGCCATCAGGCGCGGTGCGGGCTGGTCGCGCACGATGCGCCACTTGCGCCCCGCCGGGAACCCCGCGCCGCCCAAGCCGCGCAGGCCCGAGTCTTCCATGGCCGTGAGGACCGCCTGCGCATCCATCTCGCCATTGACCAGCGCCGCCGCCAGCTGGTAGCCGCCGTGGGCGCGGTAGGTGGCCAGGTCGGTGTGGGCGGGATTGACCGCATCCGGCCGAGCAGGCACGCTCGTTTCGGCCAACCCGGCAATATCAAAATTAATAGCTGCCAGCGCTTGTGGATGAAGCGCCACAGCCCGATTTGGCTTCAAATTGACGGTTTCCAGCACCGCATCGACCGTGGCGTGCGGCACCGGGCACTGGTGCACCACGGCCACCGGCGCCTGCTCGCAGCGGCCCACGCAGGGCACGGCCTGGACCTGGACATCGTCCTGCCCGGCGGCGCGCAGGCGCTCGGGCAGCGCGGCCAGCAGCTCGCGCGCGCCGGCCAGGCTGCAGCTCACGCTGTCGCACACGCGCAGCACCAGGCGCGGGGCCTGGGCTTCCTCGCCGCGCACGATGTCGAAGTGGTGATAGAAGCTCGCCACCTCGTATACCTCGGCCATGGGCCGGTTCATCTGCCGGGCCAGCGCCACCAGGTGCCGGTCGTGCAGCACGCCGAAGTGGTCGTTGAGGCGATGCAGGTATTCGATGAGCAGATCGCGCCGAAAGCCCGTGGCCGGGCGTGGACCCAGCAATTGCGCCACCTCGGCCATCGCAGCGTCTTCGGGCTGGCGGCCCTTGAGGCGGCTTTTTCGGCGGATGCGCTCGCGCATGTCGTTGACGGACACGGCGGCCACGGTGGGGGCTTCGGGGGCAAGGTGCATGGGGGCGTTATTTCGTATGAAGGCGCCAACATAGGGCGCATGGGCCACCGCAGTGTCGGGCAGGCCTGCCGGGTGCGTCAAATTGCTTACGCACATGGGGCGATCAGAAAAACAAATGAAAGTGCAGGGAATGCGGTGACCCGCAAATCAGCCCGGGTATCAGCCCGGGTCCCTGCACACCGCGACAACGGTCAGTCTGCGGCCAGCAACCCGCTGTGGGCCGCGGCGTGCCGCAGCCATTGCGCGTCCTGCGCCAGGGCCAGCGCGGCATCCAGCGCGCGCGTGGGCTGCACCTGGCGGTGCGACATGAAGCCGATGGGCGTGGTGAGTACGGGGCTGGTCAAAGGCAAGGCCTCCAGCCCGTCGTGGCCGCGCACGGCATCGACCAGTGCCCCCGGCAACACGCTGCACAACTCGCCCGCCACCACGCTCAGGGCCAGCGTGAGGACCGAGTCGGTTTCCATGGCGGGCTGCACCGTGGCCCCTGCGCTGCGAAAGGCGCCGTCCACCAGGCTCCGGTTGTGCATCTCGGGGGTGAGCAGGCACAGCGGCAGGCCCGCCGCTTCCGCCCAGCCCATGGACTCCCCGATGTGCAGGCCGCGCCCCTGTGGGCTACCGACCCGGCGCAGCAAAAAGTAATGTTCCACATACTGCGGCCAAGCCCGCAACTGCCCCCCGCGTGCGGGCATGCGCTCGGTGTAGCCCAGGGCGAGGTCCAGCGAAATGTTTTCCAGCCCCGCTTCAAGCGCCTGCGAACTCATCGACAGCGCCACCGGCACGATGCCCGGGTGCCGCGCCTGCAGCTGCGCCGCGAACCGCGCCAGGATGGGCATGGCCGTGGGCACGGCGCCCAGGCGCAGGGTGCCGCGCGGGTGGGCGGCATCGCTGCTCAGATCCTGCTGCAGCACCTGGTGCTCGTGCAGCATGCGCTGGGCCGTGGCCAGCACGCGGTCGCCCTCGGGCGTGAAGCCTTCGAAGCTGCGGCCCCGGCGCACCACGACCACGCCAAATTCCTTTTCCAGCGCGCGCAGCGCGTTGGACAGCGCGGGCTGCGTGATGTGGCAGGCCTGCGCCGCCCGGCCAAAGTGCCGGTGCTCGTGCAGCGCCACGAGGTAGCGCAGGGACGCGAGCAGGTTCATGGCGCGGTGCGGCGGCTCAAGCAGATCAGGTGTTCTTGCTGATCGAGATGGTGGGAAATTTCGACGAGAAGTCCTTGGCCTGCTGCGCGATCTTCACCGCCACGTCGCGCGCCACCTTCTTGTAGATCTTGGCCACGTCCCCGTCGGGGTCGGCCACCACGGTGGGCTTGCCGCTGTCGGCCTGCAGGCGGATGCGCATATCGAGCGGCAGCGCACCCAGGTAGTCCATGTGGTATTCGGCCGCCATCTTCTTGCCGCCGTCGGCGCCAAAAATGTGCTCCACATGGCCGCAGTTGCTGCACACATGCACCGCCATGTTCTCGACGATGCCCAGGATGGGCACGCCCACCTTTTCAAACATCTTGATGCCCTTCTTGGCGTCGAGCAGGGCAATGTCTTGCGGCGTGGTCACGATCACGGCGCCGGTCATGGGCACGCGCTGGCTCAGAGTGAGCTGGATATCGCCCGTGCCGGGGGGCATGTCGATGATGAGGTAGTCCAGGTCTTTCCAGTTGGTCTGGCGCAGCAGCTGCTCCAGCGCCTGCGTGGCCATGGGGCCGCGCCAGATCATGGCCTCGTCCTGGTCCACCAGGAAACCGATGGACATGACCTGAACGCCGTAGTTCTCCAGCGGCTCCATGGTCTTGCCGTCGTCGCTTTCGGGGCGGCGGTTGATGCCCAGCATCATGGGCTGGCTGGGGCCGTAGATGTCGGCGTCGAGCACACCCACGCTGGCGCCTTCGGCGGCCAGTGCCAGGGCCAGGTTGGCGGCGGTGGTGCTTTTGCCCACGCCGCCCTTGCCCGAAGCCACGGCGATGATGTTCTTGACCTGCGGCAAGAGCTGCACACCGCGCTGAACGGCATGGGCGATCACCTTGGTGGTGATGTTGACCGACACGTTCTCCACCCCCGCCACGCCCTTGGCGGCAGCCACTAGGCTGCGGCGCAGCTCGGGCACCAGGCTCTTGGCTGGGTAGCCCAGCTCCACGTCAAAAGCCACATCGCCGCCGGTGATCTGCAGGTTGCGCAGCGCGCGGGTGCTGACGAAATCCTTGCCGGTATGGGGGTCCAGCACGCTGGAAAGTGCGGCCAAGAGGCCCTGTTCGGTGACTGACATGCAAATAACTCCTGTGGGACAGGTAGTCTAGCTAAGAACGTGTTCACGACCTCCCAGGGGTCGTGAACACGTTCTAAACGCTGTTCCCCCGGCGCGTGAAGGACAATGCGCACGCTTTGCCCCCTTGCGCTACAGCAGCCGGCGACCCCTGAATCCGAAAGAAAAGGACCCCCGTGAAATTCAAGATGGCCGAGAAATCCCTGTTTGCCATGCTGCTGCGCTCGCCTTGGTGGGTCAGCTTCGTGGTGGTGGGCCTCATCGTCCTGGCGGCGGGTGCGCTGCTGCCCAAGGCGTATTTCGTGGTGGGTGCGCTGGCCGGTTTTCCCATCTTCGTGGTGGGCTGCATGGCGGCCTGGCGGCAGCTGCGCGCGCCCAATCCCGCCAAGGTGAACGAGATGCTCGGCGCTGTGGCCACCATGCCCTGGCGTGACTTTGCCGATACGCTGACGTCCGCCTGGACGCGCGCGGGCTACACCGTAGAGCGCATTCCTGGCAACGGCGGCGCCGATTTCTGCCTGACGAAGAGCGGCAGCACCACGCTGGCCAGCGCCCGCCGTTGGAAAGCCGCCACCCATGGCATGGAGCCGCTGCGCGAACTGCGCGCCGCGATGGACCAGCGCGGGGCGGCCACGGGCCTGTATGTGCTGGCCCAGGGCAGCCTCAGCGACAACGCCCGGCTGTATGCGCACGACAACGGCATCACCCTCGTGCAGGACGATGCCCTGGCGGCCCTGCTGCTTGCCAAACCCTGAAACAGCGCCCCCCAAGAAAACCCGCCGCTCCGCGCCATGCCTGCCGCCGCCCCTGCACCCCAAGTCCCATCGCCCCGCACGGGCCTGCTCCTCACCGGTGGCGGGGCGCGGGCCGCCTACCAGATGGGGGTGCTGGAGGCCATTGCCGACCTGCGCCACGCCTGCGGCGCAAGCCGCCAGCCCAATCCGTTTCCCATCATCACGGGCACCTCGGCCGGCGCCATCAACGCCGCCGCGCTGGCCTGCGGCGCCGATGATTTCGACCGCACCGTGCACCGCATCGCCCGTGTGTGGCGCCAGTTCCATGCGCAACAGGTGTACGGCGCCGATTCGCTCTCCGTGATGCGCAGCGGCGCGCGCTGGCTCACGCTGGTGTCGCTGGGCTGGGCGCTGGCGCGCTGGCGGCGCCTGCGCCCGCGCTCGCTGCTGGACAACGCGCCGCTCGAAAAGCTGCTGGCCAAGATGGTGCCGCTCATGCGCCTGCCCCGGCTGATGCAAAAGGGCCACCTCACGGCGCTGGCGGTGACGGCATCGAGCTACAGCTCGGGCGAGCATGTCACCTTTTTCGAGTCGGCCCAGGCCGTGCAGCCCTGGGTGCGCTCGCAGCGCAAGGCGGTGCGCGACCGCATCACGCACGAGCACCTGCTGGCGTCATCGGCCATCCCCTTCGTCTTTCCGGCCAAGGGCCTCGCCATCGACGGCCACATCGAATATTTTGGCGACGGCTCCATGCGCCAGTCGGCCCCCATCGCGGCGGCGATCCACCTGGGGGCCGAGCGCGTGCTGGTCATCGGGGCGGGCCGCATGCACGAGCCCAAGGGCGACAGCGCCGCCACGCCCACGCCCAATTACCCATCGCTCGCGCAGATTGCCGGGCACGCGCTGGCCAACATCTTTCTGGATGCACTGTCGGTCGATGTGGAGCGGGTCAAGCGCATCAACCAGACGCTGTCGCTGATTCCCGAAGAAAAGCGCCTGCACAGCCCGCTGCGGCCGGTCGAGCTGCTGGTGATCGCGCCCTCGCAGCGGCTCGATGCCATCGCGGCCCGCCATGTGGGCGACCTGCCCGGCCCGGTGCGCGCCATGCTGGGCGCCCTGGGCGTGACATCGAACATGGCCGATGTGCGCGGCGCGGCGCTGGCCAGCTACCTGCTGTTCGAGCGGGGCTACACCCAGGAGCTGATGGCCCTGGGCCGCAAGGACACCCTGGCCCGGCGCGCCGAGGTGTGCCACTTCTTTGGCTGGAAAGACACCGGCGCCGAACTGCGAACCCCTCAGCACCGCTGACGCAGGGTCTGCAAAAAAGCCCGCGGAGCGCCTAAAATCGCGGGTTCCGCCCGAGAAAGTCGCTTTCATGTCGTCTGCACGCAAACTTTTTGTCACCACCGCCCTGCCCTACGCCAATGGCAACTTCCACATCGGCCACATCATGGAATACATCCAGGCCGACATCTGGGTGCGCACGCAGCGGCTGCTGGGCAACGCGGTGAACTTCGTCGGCGCCGACGACACCCACGGCGCGCCCATCATGATCGCCGCCGAAAAGGCCGGCAAGACGCCGCAGCAGTTCGTGGCCGACATCGCCGCCGGGCGCAAGCAGTACCTCGATGGCTTTCACATCGAATTCGACAACTGGCACAGCACCGACGCGCCCGAGAACCACCAGCTCGCGCAGCAGATCTACCTGGACCTCAAGGCCAACGGCCTGATCGAGACGCGCACCATCGAGCAGTTCTTCGACCCCGAGAAGAACATGTTCCTGCCCGACCGCTTCATCAAGGGCGAATGCCCCAAGTGCCATGCCAAGGACCAGTACGGCGACAACTGCGAGGTCTGCGGCGCGGTGTACGCGCCCACCGACCTCATCAACCCTTACTCCGCGCTGTCGGGCGCCAAGCCGCTGCTCAAAAGCTCGGAGCATTTTTTCTTCAAGCTGTCCGACCCGCGCTGCGTGGCGTTTCTGGAAGACTGGACGCAAAACGGCCGCCTGCAGCCCGAGGTGGCCAACAAGGTGCGCGAATGGTTCACCGTGCGCACCAACCCCGACGGCAGCACCAGCGAAGGCCTGGGCGACTGGGACATCTCGCGCGACGCGCCCTACTTCGGCATCGAGATTCCTGACGCGCCGGGCAAATACTTCTATGTGTGGCTCGATGCGCCCATCGGCTACCTCGCCTCGCTGAAGAACCTGCTCGAAAAGCGCGGCGAGGATTACGACGCCTACATGGCCGACCCGCAGCTCGAGCAGTACCACTTCATCGGCAAGGACATCGTCACCTTCCACACCCTGTTCTGGCCCGCCACGCTCAAGTTCAGCGGCCGCAAGGTGCCCGATTCGGTGTTCGTGCACGGCTTTTTGACGGTGAACAACGGCGAGAAGATGAGCAAGAGCCGGGGCACGGGCCTGGACCCGCTCAAGTACCTGGGCCTCTCCATGAACGCCGAGTGGCTGCGCTACTACCTGGCCACCAAGCTCAGCAGCCGCAACGAGGACATCGACTTCAACGCCGACGACTTCATGGCCCGCGTCAACAGCGACCTGATCGGCAAGTACATCAACATCGCCAGCCGCGCGGCCGGCTTCATCGCCAAGCGCTTTGGTGGCGCGCTCGGCGAAGTGTCGGCCGACGGCGACGCGCTGCTGGAGCACCTGCGCACCGTGGCGCCGTCCATCATCGAACTGCTGGCCGAGCGCGAATACGGCAAGGCCCTGCGCGAGACCATGCTGCTGACCGACCGCGTGAACGCCTACGTAGACCAGAACAAGCCCTGGGAGCTGGCCAAGCAGGACGGCATGGAAGGCCGCCTGCAGGACGTGTGCACCACCTGCATCGAGGCGTTCCGCCTGCTCACCATCCTGCTCAAGCCCGTGCTGCCCGCGCTGGCCGCGCAGGTCGAGGCTTTCCTGAAGGTGCAGCCCTTCACCTTCGCCGACGCCGCCACCATGCTCGGCAAGGGCCATGTGATCGGCGAATACAAGCACCTGATGCAGCGCGTGGATGCCAAACAGCTTGAAGCATTGTTTGAGCCCCCAGCGCAGGCAGCATCAGCGCAAACAGCTACAAAAAACGTAGCGCCCGGCGGCGAGGAGCTGGCCCCCACCATCACCATCGACGACTTCACCAAGATCGACCTGCGCATTGCGCTGATCGTGAACTGCGAGGCCGTGGAGGGCTCGGCCAAGCTGCTGCGCCTGACACTGGATGTGGGCGAGGGCACTGACCCGCAGGGGAATCCCGTCACGCGCAACGTGTTCAGCGGCATCGCCAGCGCCTACCAGCCTGCCGACCTGATCGGCAAGCACACCGTGATGGTGGCCAACCTGGCACCGCGCAAGATGAAGTTTGGCGTTTCCGAGGGCATGGTGCTGGCCGCGAGCCATGGTGACGAGAAGGCCAACCCCGGCATCTATGTGCTCAACCCCTGGCCTGGCGCCACGCCCGGCATGCGCGTGCGCTGAACGTTGCGATGCGTGTACCCCCAGCGCAAAGGCCCTTCGGGGCCTTTTTTGTTGGCCGTCGGCATTATCTAGCTGATGCACCTGAAGGGGTGAAAAGTCGTTTCAGGTCAATGACTTAGACGGCAAAGACCGTATCCAGGCGGGTGTGCGTCGCGAACCATCATCGCGGGATGGCGAAAAAAACGGCGACTCTGCCTTCGGGCGGGTCGCCATTGTCTCTTGGTCAAAGACCCGCTGCACTCAACGTGATCCACGTTGCGCCAGGCTGTTTTTCCACCACGATCTGCCCGCCCTCTAGCCTATAGGTCAACTGGCAGTTGTGCCTTGGGTTGGAAAGCACTGCGGGGTTGAAGATGGCCAGGTTTTCTCCAGCAGGCCGGCGAACCGACTGCGTCAGAAGGCCGGGGTGGCCCTCGCGGTGAATCCGCGACCCGACAGTCTGGCAAAACGTGTAGTCCGAGGGGTGCAAAAGATCCGGCTCTTGAGCGACAACTTGGCGGAAATCGAGCAGCGCCGCGTTGCAAGCCACCCAGTACACCTTGCGCTCTGAGACAACCGCCATCTGCTCAAAGCCTGCATCACTGAGCAAGCCCCGATACCAGTGGTAGGTCGACTCATAGACCGTGGTTTCAACCGACTCCGACCCGTACCAGACACCAAAGGAGCCATCAGAAAACCGGCTGGTCTGCCAATGTTTGAACGGCCAATCAATGGCGTTGAACCATTGCGCATCTTCGAATGGCCGGTCAATGATGGGCTTGTGCGATGAATACGGTGGTGGCTTGACCTCGTCTTCCACCTTCTGCGCCAGCAGCCACCCGGCTGGGTCGTCCGTCAGGTCATCGAAGAGATCCTGCGATTCCCGCAGGGATACGATGTTGCGAGCCACATCCTGGTGAATATCGGCCAGCTTGATGTGGGCAAACAGCGAATTCATTCAGTGGACCGTTCAAACGCCACGTGCGCGGTCGAGGTAGCCACGCACCATCAGCAAGCCCGCGAACCCCCATTCCTTCACCACCTCGACAGGCGTTAGATTGTCGAAGGCCTTGTTGCGGGTGGTCATCCAACGGTAGGCCAGGTCACGGTTTTGAGGAAACAGCAAGCGCAGGTTTTTGTGGATACCCAGCAAGTGGCCCACACGCTCATACTGGTCACGGCTCGTGCCAATGGGTTTTCCACTACGGTAGTTGGACAAGCCCGCCCGGTTGCTGGAGGCAATGCCCAGCAGTGCCGCCTGATCCTCGGTGCTCAACTTCCAATGGTCGAGCAAGACCATGACCATCTTGGCCAGAGCGCCACGGTCTTGTGACGCGGTCACTTCACGTTCAGCGAACGCTTCCATGATGGGCTCCTTGTGTTGACTTCAGCCGTCCTTGGAGTCTAGCACGAAGTTTTTTATCAAACAAATTTTGTTTTAATTAAAACAAAACTCACCTGATCACCCCTTACACCCACCAGCCCAGTATGCACAGCGCCGCCAGGCCATCGACGATGGCGTTCGCTCCAGGCCTGTGTAATCTCGGTTTTTCGGCATGTCCCGAGCGTCACATAACGCCCGGGACGATTCCAGTGCATCAGCCAGACAATGACGTTGGCCGTTGCAGACCTGGGCAGCCCGCCCGCTCACGCCCCGGTATAGCGCCCCGGCCGGTGGCTGATCCACAGGAAGCCGCTCATCACCAGCACGGCCAGCACCGAATACGCCACGCGCTCCACCGGCACGATGAACAGCGCCAGCAGCACCACGGTGCCGTCAATCATCATCTGCACCTTGCCGGCACGCAGGCCGTAGCGGCTTTGCAGGTACAGCGACACCACCGTGGCCCCGCCCAGGCTGGAGCGGTGGCGCGCCAGGAACAGGCAGCCCGTGCCCATCAGCAACCCGCCCAGCAACGATGCGAACAGCGGGTTCAAATAGTCCACATGCATCACATGCGGGAACAGCTCGGTCAGCAGCGACAGCAGCGCCACGCAGACAAAGGTCTTGATCGTGAACTCGCGCCCCATGCGCGTCCAGGCAAACCAGTAAAAGGGCAGGTTCACCACAAAAAACAGCTTGCCAAACGAGATGCCCGTGACGTAGTGCAACAAAAAGGCCACGCCCGCCGTGCCCCCCACCAGCAGCCCCGCCTGGTTGAACAGCATGAGCGCCATGGCCACGAACAGCGTGCCGGCAAACAGCGCCTGCACATCTTCAAACGTGCCGTGGCGCAGGGACGATGGCGGGGCGGAGGCGTCAGGCATGGGTGGATTCATGGGATGGAGGCATGCATGCAAGCAACGCGCCAGGCGGCGGGGCGGCTGACCGCTGCGCCAACTGCGCCCGTCGCACGATTTTCAATCATATCGGGCTGTAGCGCTTACCCATAAAGCGCCAACAGCTATTAAAAAAATAGCAACAGAATGAATGGAAGGCCACCGGGGGGCGGCCGCCACGGTTGCACTTCGTCACTGGCTCACTACACTGGGGCACCGGCCCGGGCCTTCGTTCTTCACCCGTTCCCATTCCATCCATGCGTTTCTCGTTTGCCTTCCGCCCCCGTCTGCTTGATGCGCTGCGCGGCTACAGCCGCAGCCGCTGGCTGGCCGATGTGGGCGCGGGTGTCACGGTGGGCATCGTCGCGCTGCCGCTGGCCATGGCGTTTGCCATCGCCAGCGGGCTCAAGCCCGAGGCGGGGCTGTGGACGGCCATCATCGGCGGCTTTCTGATCGCCCTGCTGGGCGGCACCCATGTGCAGATTGGCGGTCCGGCGGGGGCCTTCATCGTCATCGTCTATGGCATCGTCGAGCGCCATGGCGTGGCCAACCTGCTGATTTCCACGGCCTGCGCGGGCGTGCTGCTGTTCCTGCTCGGGATGTTCAAGCTGGGCAGCCTGGTGCGCTTTGTGCCGGTGAGCATCGTGATCGGCTTCACCAACGGCATCGCGGTGCTGATCGGGCTGTCGCAGCTCAAGGACTGGCTGGGGCTGGCCATCGACAAGATGCCGGGCAACTTCTTCTCGCAGGTGCACATGCTGGCCCTGCACATCGGCAGTTTCAACCCCCATGCGCTCGCGCTGGGCGCCGCCTGCCTGGGCGGACTGTTTTTGTGGCCACGGCTGTTCGTGCAGGGCTCGCCGGTGTTGCGCGTGGCCGAGGGCCACACGGTGCGCCGCTTTGCGCGCATTCCGGCGCCGGTGGTGGCGCTGGTCACGCTCACGGCGCTGGCGCGCTGGCTGGAGATGCCGGTGGAGACCGTCGGCAGCAAATTTGGCGGCATTCCGCAACAGCCGCCGGCGTTCGCGCTGCCCGATTTTTCGTGGGACACGGTGCGCCTGCTGGTGACGCCCACCGTCACCATTGCGCTCTTGGGCGCCATCGAGTCGCTGCTGTGCGCGCGCGTGGCCGACCAGGTGGCCACAGACCCGCACTACCGCAAGCATGACCCCAACCAGGAGCTGATGGCCCAGGGCGTGGCCAATTTCGTGGTGCCGTTCTTCGGCGGCATGCCGGCCACCGGCACCATCGCCCGCACCGTGACCAACCTGCGCGCAGGCGCCACCAGCCCCATTGCCGGCATGGTGCATGCGGCCACGCTGGCGGTGATCGTGCTGGTGGCCGCGCCGCTGGCGCTGCACATTCCGCTGGCGGTGCTGGCCGGCATCCTGCTGCATGTGGCCTGGAACATGGGCGAATGGCACGAGTTTGCGCGCCTGCGGCACTTCAGCAACCATTACCGCCTGCTGATGCTGGGCACGTTCTTCCTCACCGTGGTGTTCGACCTCACGGTGGCCGTGGAAGTGGGGCTGGTGCTGTCGTGCGTGCTGTTCGTGCGGCGCATGAGCGCGCTGTTCCGCGCCGAGCGCGCGCCCACATCCACCCCTGCCACCCCTGCCACCCCGGACGCACAGGGGCTGGCAGTGGAGCCCGGCCCCCGCCCCCGCATGGCCTGGCACCTGCACGGCGCGCTGTTTTTTGGCGCGGCCGCCAAGATCGACCCGATCGTGCAGGCCGTGGAGGCCGGCCCCGAGGGCCCGGAAGTGGTGCTGGACGCACGCGACCTGTTCGCGCTCGACACCACGGGCCTCGAAGGCCTGGAGCAGATTCTCAAGGCCGTGGGCCAGCGTGGCGGCGTGCTGTGGGTGGTGGACGCGCAGGAGCAGCCGCGCTCGCTGATGGAGCGCTCGGGCTTCAGCGCCCGGCTGGCCAAACAGAATGCTGCGTAAAGCAGCAATCGCGATAACAACGAGAGCTATTGATTCGGCCCGACGATGTTTGAACCGTTCGCCCTGAGGTCCTATGGTTCCCCTCGAAGGGCTCAGGACAGGCCAAGCTCAGCCCGAACGGGGTTTGCGAATAATCCTGCCGGATCAATCACGCCAGGCCCCGCTTTCAAGGTGCAGGCGCCGTCAGCGCCCGCCCTTGTTCTCTGGCGCATCCATGTCGGGGCCGATCTGGGTGCGCAGCACCGTGCTGCCGTCCGTGGTCACCGCGGTAAACACCTTGTGGATGTTGGGCAGCTCGACAAAGCGCCAGTCGTGGTGCGTTTCGCCGCTGAGCCGGTAGGGCGTGACCTTGGCCGGCTTGCCCAGGCTGCGGCGCACCTGCGCCATGTCCATGCCGGGCGTGATGCGGGCAAAGTTCTCGGCCGTGAGCACCTGGCGCACCGCCACCAGCCTGCCATCGGCACCCACGGTGATCATGTAATTGATATGGCCGGCGGGCTGGCGGTTGTATTCCAGGGTGCGCGCGCCATCGGCCTCGTCCCAGATGTTTTCGGGGGCGCCAAAGCGGTCGCGCACGTCGGCCTCGGTGGAAACGCCGGGCTGCAGTTCACTGATGCGCTGCGCGTCGCATCCGGCCAGGGCCACCAGGCTGACGGCCGCCGCGGCAAGCGCCAGGGCACTGAAATGAAAGGGCATGGAAGGCTCCCGGTAAAATCGAGAAAGAGAGGTTATCAGTCCATGTCCATTTTCCGCCGCCCCGACTACCAGTCCGAAGCCACCCAGTTCATCGAACAGCTCAAGGCCCAAAAGCCCGAGCTCGATGCGCAGCAGCGTGCAGGCCGCGCCCTGCTGTGGGACAAGCAGGTGGACCGCAATATCTGGGGCGAATACCGCGATGCCCAGGTGCCGCAAAAGCCCTACGTCTATCAGACCAACGCTGATTGAGCATGAAAATGGCCTCTTGCGCTTTACCAGCAAGCGCAAGCAGCTATTGATAGCGTAGCAATCCATGCGCAGCGCAAGCCCTGCCGAGGCCACTGCCATCACCCCGGGCGCCATGCCCGACGTGGTGGATCAGGTGGCGCTGGCCCGCCTGTATGGCGAGCCGCTGTTTGCGCTGCCGCAAGACCTGTACATCCCGCCCGACGCGCTCGAAGTCTTTCTCGAAGCCTTCGAAGGCCCGCTCGATCTGCTGCTGTACCTGATCCGCAAGCAGAACTTCAACATCCTCGACATCCCCATGGCCGGCCTCACGCGCCAGTATCTGGTGTACGTGGACGAGATCCGCAGCCGCAACCTCGAGCTGGCCGCCGAATACCTGCTGATGGCGGCCATGCTGATCGAGATCAAGTCGCGCATGCTGCTGCCGCCCAAAAAGCAGGAAGGCAGCGAAGAAGCCGAAGACCCGCGCGCCGAGCTGGTGCGCCGCCTGCTTGAATACGAGCAGATGAAGATGGCCGCCATGCGCCTGGGGCAGCTGCCGCAGTATGGGCGCGACTTTGTGAAGGCGCAGGTGTACATCGAGCAAAGCCTGCAGCCACGCTTTCCGGATGTGCATGTGGTCGATCTGCAGGAAGCCTGGTACGACATCTTGAAGCGCGCCCGGCTCGTGCAGCACCACAGGATCACCCGCGAAGAATTGAGCGTGCGCGAATACATGAGCATGGTGCTCAGAACCTTGAAGGGCCGCCGCTTTGTCGAGTTTGAAGAGCTGTTCGACCCCGGCCACGGCAGCACCGTGCTGGTGGTGACCTTCATCGCGCTGCTGGAGCTGGCCAAAGAGACCCTGATCGAGATCACCCAGGCCGAGGCCTTCGCCCCCATCTACGTCCGGCTGGCCTATGCACCGGCATGACCCCCCGAGCCGCCTCGCGTCTTCCCCCAGGGGGGACGCCACCGGTGGCCTGGCAAAGCCAGTTCCACGGTGGCGCTGGCATGGAGCGGCGCCGCAGAACACAGAAGACCCCCATGCAATCCCACGACTTTGACGTTCTCATCGTAGGCAGCGGCCTCGCAGGCCTCTCGGCCGCCCTGCACCTGGCGCCCACGCACCGCGTGGCCGTCATCACCAAGCGCCAGCTGCAGGACGGCGCCAGCGCCTGGGCCCAGGGCGGCATTGCCGCCGTACTGGCCGACGGCGACAGCTTTGCCGCCCACATCGAAGACACCCTGGTGGCCGGCGCCGGCCTGTGCGACCTGGCCGCCACACGCTTCGTGGTGGAAAACGCCCCCGAGGCCATCGCCTGGCTGCGCCAGCTGGGCGTGCCGTTTTCGCTGGAGGGCGACCACCTGCACCTCACCCGCGAAGGCGGCCACAGCGCGCGCCGCATCGCCCATGTGACCGACGCCACCGGCGCCGCCGTGCAGCGCACGCTGATCGACGTGGTGCGCGCCACGCCGGGCATCACGCTGTTCGAGCAGCACACGCTGGTGGACGTGATCACCAGCCACAAGCTCGGCCTGGCGGGACCGCAGCAGTGCCTGGGCCTGTATGCGCTGCATGAAGCCACCGACGAGGTCGTCACCTTCCATGCGCCGCAAACCATCCTGGCCACGGGCGGCGCCGGCAAGGTGTACCTGTACACCACCAACCCCGACACCGCCACCGGCGACGGCATCGCCGCGGCCTGGCGCGCCGGCTGCCGCGTGGGCAACATGGAGTTCATCCAGTTCCACCCCACGGGGCTGTACCACCCGCATGCCAAATCGTTTCTGATCAGCGAGGCCGTGCGCGGCGAGGGCGGGCGGCTGCTGCTGCCTCCATCGGCTGGTGGCACGCGCTTCATGCCCGAGCACGATGCCCGCGGCGAACTGGCACCGCGCGACGTGGTGGCCCGCGCCATCGACTACGAGATGAAAAAGCACGGCCTCGATTGCGTGCTGCTCGACATCTCGCACCAGAGCCCCGCATTTTTGCAAGAGCATTTCCCCAACATCCTCGCGCACTGCGCGTCGCTGGGCATCGACATCACGAAGGAGCCCATCCCCGTGGTGCCCACCGCCCATTTCACCTGCGGCGGCGTGCTCACCGACCAGGCCGGCCGCACCGACCTGCCCGGCCTGTTTGCCGTGGGCGAGGCCGCCTACACCGGCCTGCACGGCGCCAACCGGCTGGCCAGCAACTCGCTGCTCGAATGCATCGTGTTCGCCCGCGCGGCGGCCCACGCCATCGCGGCCGCACCGCGCACGCCCATCCCGCCGCTGCCGCGCTGGGACGACAGCCGCGTGACCGACGCCGACGAGTCGGTGGTCATCTCGCACAACTGGGACGAGCTGCGCCGCTTCATGTGGGACTACGTGGGCATCGTGCGCACCAACAAGCGCCTGGAGCGCGCGGCGCACCGCATCGCCCTGCTGCAGGCCGAGATCCAGGAGTTCTACGCCCACTTCCACATCACGCGCGACCTGCTGGAGCTGCGCAACCTCGTGCAGGTGGCCGACCTCATCGTGAAGAGCGCGCAGTTGCGCCGCGAAAGCCGCGGCCTGCACTACAGCCGCGACTACCCCGCGCTCGCCGCACCCGCGGCGCCCACCATCCTGGTTCCACCCGTCACGCAACGCTGAACGCGGCACTGGACACCGCCCTCAACACACCTGCAACGCCATGTACCGCACCCTGCTCAAATCCAAGATCCACCGCGCCACCACCACGCACTGCGAGCTGCACTACGAAGGCTCCTGCGCCATCGACGAAGACCTGCTCGATGCCGCCAACCTGGTCGAAAACGAACAGGTCCACATCTGGAACATCAACAACGGCGAGCGCTTCATCACCTATGCCATCAAGGGCCAGCGCGGCAGCGGCATGATCTCGGTCAACGGCTCGGCGGCCCGCCGCGCCGCCGTGGGCGACCTGCTCATCATTGCCGCGTTTGCCCAGGTGCCCGAAGACAAGGTGGCCACGCACGAGCCGCAACTGGTGTTTGTCGATGGCCACAACCGCCAGACCGAACTGCGCCACCACGTGCCTACCCAGGCGCTGTAACGCCCGCCTTTTTCACCCCCGCCGAAAGCAGACCATGCCCCACCTGATCGTCGAATACTCGCAAAACCTCGCCGGCTTCCCCGAGGCGCAGGCCCTGACCGAGCTGAACCAGGCCGTCACCAGCAGCCCCGAAGTGCTGGACGAGGCCGACCTCAAAAGCCGCTTCGTGCTGGTGGACAGCTTTGAAGTGGGCACCGCCCCCGCCAACCGCGCCTTTGTGCACGCCCAGTTGCGCCTGCTCTCGGGCCGCACGCCCGAGGCCAAGAAAGACCTGTCCGAACGCATCGCCGAGGTGCTGCGCCGCCTGTCGCCCAGGCCGGCCGGCGTGATGGTGCAGCTCAGCGTGGAAATCGTCGATATGGACCGCGGCTCCTACGTCAAAGAGCGGCTGTAAGCCACCGGCACCCCGCCATTTTTGAGCCAGACAGGGCTGCAGCGCTTATCCAGAAAGCGCCAGCAGCTCCTTTTTTTATAGTGCACCAGATACGTGCCAGCCGCCCGCGCTGCCCCGGTTGCCTGCGCCCGCACAGCGCCTGCATCTGCCGGTGGGTCCGCCCCGCGGCGCACCGCACCGAGGTGCTGATCCTGCAGCACCCGCTGGAGGTGCACGAAGCCAAGGGCACGGCCCGGCTGCTGCACCAGAGCCTGCCGCACAGCCGCATGGTGACGGGCGAACGGTTTGACGCCAGCACGCTGCAGCAATGGCTCACCGCCCCCTTCGGCGCCCAGGACCCGCCAGAACCTCCGCGCCACGCCCTGCTGCTCTACCCCGAGGCCCCGCAGGACGCCGCCCTGGGCATTGCCACCCCACCGCCGCTGAACCCCGCCTGGCTGCAAGCGCCAGAGCGGCTGCGCCTGGTGGTGCTCGACGCCACCTGGCGCAAAAGCCGCAAGATGCTGCACCTGAACCCGTTGCTGCAGCAACTGCCGCGCCTGCCGCTGCAGGACATGCCGGCGTCGCATTACCTGATCCGCAAGGCGCACCGGCCCGACCAGCTGTCCACGCTGGAGGCGAGCTGCGCCGCGCTGGCGCAACTGGAAGGCGGCGCAGAGCGCTTCGAGCCCTTGCTGGCGGCGTTTGACGGCTTTGTCGCGCAGCAACTGGGCTATCGCGCAAGCCGCGGCACCGCAGGCCTCTAGGGCGTGTCATCCATCAATTCCCCCACGCGCTGGCCGCGCAATGCGGATGGATGCGCGAAGGGGGGCGCAGCCAATAGCGGGCTATTGGCAAGCCGCCCGACAAGGCAGACGCCGCATTGCGCAGCCAGCCCGAAGGGAAAGCCATCCAGGCCGCGCATTGCGTCGTTGCCCTTCGCTTGTGTAGCCAGGCTACACGGCACTCAGGGCGCCTGGCACTGCACGGCCTGGCTGGCTTTCGCGTGGGGGAATTGATGGATCACACGCCCTGGCCAGTCATTTTGTGGATCAAATACGGCTCCTGCGCTTTCCTGCATTGCGCAGATAGCTATCTTTTCAATAGCTTCACCAAGGCCGATCCGGCGCCTCAGGATGGATGGGTGGCGGGAGCAAGCATGGGCGCCAGCCCGTGCTTTTTCAGCTTGAGGTAAAGCGTGCTCTTTGCAATGCCCAGATGCTTTGCCACCCGCGTCAGGTTGCCGCCGTCGGCCTCTATGGTCTGGCGGATGAAGGCCAGCTCCAGGTCTTCGAGTTTCCCGCTGCCCGCGCAAGCGCCCGGATGGTCCGCGCCGTCATGGCGCTCCTGCAGGGCGCCGATTTCAGGCGGCAGGTCTTGCACATCGATCACATCGCCGTCGGCCATTAAAAACATGCTCTCCATCACGTTGCGCAATTCGCGCACGTTGCCCGGCCACGAATACCGCCCCAGCGCAGCCAGCGCCTCGGGCCTGAGCGTCTTGGGCCCGGCGTGGTACTTCCTGGAAAGCTGGGAGAGAAAATGCGCGACCAGCAGCGGGATATCGGCACTGCGCTCAAGCAATGACGGAATTTGGATGCTGGTGACCGACACCCGGTAAAACAGGTCCATGCGAAAGCGCCCCTCCGTCACCTCGTCCCGAAGGTTGCGGTTGGTGGCGGCCACCAACTTGAACGACACCTTGCGCGGCGCATTCTCGCCGAGGCGGTAAATCTCGCCCTCCTCCAGAACGCGCAGGAAATGCGGCTGCAGCTCCAGCGGCATTTCGCCGATTTCATCGAGAAACAGGGTGCCGCCATTGGCCGCCTCGATCTTGCCCATCATGCCGCCGCGCCGCGCCCCGGTGAAGGAGCCTTCGCAGTGGCCGAAAAGCTCGCTGGCCAGCAGGTCGCGCGACAAGCTGCCGCAGTTGACCGCCACGAAGGGCCGCTCGCCGATCTGGCCGAAGCGGTGCAGGCCCTGGGCAAAATTTTCCTTGCCCGTGCCGGTCTGCCCGAGCAGCAGAACCGACACGTTCGATTTCGCCAGCATTTTGGCTTTATGGATCGCCTGGAGCAGCGGCGCGCTGTTGCCGATGAGGGCCTCGAAACCCTTGGCATCGGCGCTCTTGGTGGCCTTATCTTTCGCGGCTTTTTCCTTTGGCTGCCAGCCAGGCGCCATGCCGCCGGGCTGCAGCACGGGAATCGTCAGCAGCGTTCCGATGCGCTCGCCGGCATCGACAACCGGCTCCAGCCAGTCCTCGCGCAGCCAGGGCGGCGCCTCGGCGGGCGTGGCAGGGGCAAAAGTGCCGGTGCTCAAGGCGGAAATCTGGCTGGTGCTGTTCAGGTTGAAGTCGATGCCCCGGGCCAGCAGCGCGGCGGCGGCACGCTCGTTGGCCTTGATCGGGAAACCGCGCCGGTCGCAAATGATGACGCCGTCGGTCGCGCTGGACATGATGGCCGTGCCGCGTTCGAGCAGCTGGAAGCGAAAGTCCATCTCCAGCTTGGCCAGCTGGCTCTCGATGCGGCTGGCCGTGGTCACGGCCAGGGCCAGGCTGTGCGGGCTGAAGGTCTTGCCCAGGCCGGAGACATCAATGGCGCCGAGGATTTTTCCGTCGTAGGGGTCGCGGATGACGGTGGCCGAACAGGTCCACTCCTTGATGCCGGCGCAAAAATGCTCGGCGGCATGAATCTGCACCGGCTGGCCGATGGACAGCGCCGTGCCGATGGCGTTGGTTCCGCACACCTGCTCGCTCCAGCAGCTGCCGGCGATGAGGTGGATGGCGCCGGCGGCTTCGAGCGCGCGCGGGTCGCCTTCGACGCCCAGGATCATCCCGTTCGGATCGGTCAACATCATGATGGTCTCGCTTTGTGCGAGGAAATCCCTGGCCATGGCCATGACCTGCCTGCCAGCGCGCAGCAGTTCACGGTGCTGGTGCTGCAGCGAATGCAGCGTTGACTCGTTGACCGGGGAGGCCGCCTGCTGGCGGGCGGGATCGACATGGACTTCGAGGCAGCGCCGCCAGGAATCATCAATCAGGCAGCGCAAGGCATTGGGAGGCGGCGTGTCTCCGCTCAGGAACCGCTCCCACGCGGCCATGATCGTCCGGTTGTTCTGGGGGTTGGAGAGCCGGTCCTGGGGTTCGTAATCGCTCACACTCAGTCTCCTTGTGGCAATTTTCCTTTGTCAGGATTTTTTGCACGACGGCCACCAGTCATTCTTGGCGACAACCGGGGGTGCGCCTATGCGGGTAAACCCCGTTCGATATTCAGTCGCGGCAAGCCCTGTTATCCGAAATTCAGTCGCTTCGCGCCGCCGTCCGACGCGCCCGGTTTATGCCCTTCTACCGCGTCTTCATTGGGAGAAAGATCAATTTAAACGCTGCCGGATGGATTGGCACACCCTTTGCGAAATGGATGGGGCGTTCAGAAAGACATGACCGCCCGTACACAGCCAGTTACCTATCCATCCATGCGTGATGGCTGTGTTTTGTCAATCGCAAAAGGAGACATACACATGCAAGCTCAAAGTTCACCCGTCCAGGTGATGGGCATCGATGCCGGTGGCACGATGACCGACACCTTTTTTGTCCGGGAGGACGGCTCGTTCGTCGTCGGCAAGGCGCAGAGCAATCCCGGCGACGAGTCCCAGGCAATCTACGAGTCGTCCATCGACGCGCTGGCCGAATGGAACCGCCAGGTCGATGATGTTTTTCCGGAACTGCTGACCTGCGTTTACTCGGGCACGGCCATGCTCAACCGGGTGGTCCAGCGCAAGGGGCTGGATGTCGGCCTGATGTGCAACCGGGGCTTTGAAGACATCCATTCCATGGGCCGCGCCATCCAGAGCTACCTGGGCTATGCGCTGGAAGAGCGCATCCACCTGAACTGCCACCGCTACGACGAGCCGCTGGTGCCGCTGTCGCGCACGCGCGGCGTGACCGAGCGCACCGATGTGCAGGGCCAGGTCGTGATTCCGCTGCGCGAGGAAGAAGTGCGCGTCGCAACGCAAGAGTTGGTGGCGCGCGGCTCCAAGGCCATCGTCATCAGCCTGCTGCAGTCACACAAGAATGAAAAAAGCGAATTGCGGGCGCGCGACATCTGCCGCGAAGAACTCAAGAAACTCGGCGTGGACATTCCGGTCTTTGCCACCGTGGACTACTACCCTTCGCGCAAGGAAACGCACCGCACCAACACCACGATCCTGGAAGCCTACGCCGCCGAGCCGTCGCGCGCCACGCTGAAAAAAGTCAGCGACCGCTTCAAGAAGCACGGCGCCAAGTTTGACCTGCGCGTGATGGCCACCCACGGCGGCACCATCGGCTGGAAGGCCAAGGAGCTGGCGCGCACGATTGTCTCCGGCCCCATCGGCGGGGTGATCGGCTCGAAGTTCCTGGGCGAAAAACTGGGCTACGACAACATTGCCTGCAGCGACATTGGCGGCACCAGCTTTGACATGGCCATCATCACCAAGGGCAGCTTTGCCATCCAGTCCGACCCGGACATGGCGCGCCTGGTGCTGTCGCTGCCGCTGGTGGCGATGGACTCGGTGGGCGCTGGCGCGGGCAGCTTCATCCGCATCGACCCGTACAGCAAGGCCATCAAGCTCGGGCCGGACAGCGCCGGCTACCGCGTCGGCATGTGCTGGGCCGAGAGCGGCCTGGACACCGTGTCGGTCTCGGACTGCCACGTCGTGCTGGGCTACCTGAACCCGGACAACTTCCTGGGCGGCGCGATCAAGCTCGATGTGAACCGGGCGCGCAAGTACCTGAAGGAACAAATCGCCGACCCGCTGGGCCTGACGGTCGAAGACGCCGCCGCCGGGGTGATCGAGCTGCTGGATTTGAACCTGCGCGAATACATGCGCTCGGTCATCAGCGCCAAGGGCTACAACCCGGCCGACTTTGTCTGCTTCTCCTACGGCGGCGCCGGTCCGGTCCACACCTACGGCTACACCGAAGGCCTGGGCTTCAAGGACGTGGTGGTGCCGGCCTGGGCGGCGGGCTTCTCGGCCTTTGGCTGCGCCTGCGCCGAGTACGAATACCGCTACGACAAGAGCGTCGATGTGGGCGTCGGCCCCAACGCCACGGATGCGGAAAAAGTGCTGGCCTGCACCACGCTGACCGACGCCTGGGCGGAACTGGCGGCCAAGGTCATCGAGGAGTTCGTCATCAACGGCTTCAAGCCCGAAGATGTCCTGCTGTGCCCCGGCTACCGCATGCAGTTCATGGGGCAGCTCAACGACCTGGAAATCAACTCGCCCATCACCAGCGCCTCCACGGTGGCCGACTGGGACAAGATGGTCAAGGCGTTTGACGACACCTATGCGCGTGTCTATGCCTCATCGGCCAGCTCGCCCGAACTGGGCTTTGGCGTGACCGGCGCCATCATGCGCGGCAGCGTCATTTCCTCCAAGCCCGAACTGCCCGAGGAGCCCGATGCAGGCCCGGTGCCCGACCCGGACGCGCGCATCGGCAGCCGCCCTTTTTACCGCCACAAAAAATGGTGGGATGCCCAGATCTGGTCGATGGAAGCCTTGAAGGCGGGCAACCGCGTCGTCGGCCCGGCCATTGTCGAGTCGCCATCGACGACGTTCATCGTGCCCTTCGGCTTCGAGACGTATTGCGATGCGCACCGCCTGTTTCATCTTAAAGAAGTCAACTAAGGAGAACCACCATGAACAGAATGTCAAGAGTTGAACTGGGCCTGCCCGACCTGCTGGGCAACGGCAAGACGCTCAAGCAGCACCGCGATGAAGTGCTGGAGCGCACCCACCGGACCGGCTTTTACAACGGGCTCGAAAAGCTGGAATTCAAGGACTCCGACCCGATCACCTACGAAAAGCTGTTTTCCCGCATCCGGGGCGGCCTGGTCCATGCCCGCGAAACCGCCAAGAAGATCGCCGCCTCGCCCATCGTCGAGCAGGAAGGCGAACTGTGCTTCACGCTGTACAACGCGGCGGGCGACTGCATCCTGACCTCCACCGGCATCATCATCCACGTCGGCACCATGGGCGCGGCGATCAAGTACATGATCGAGAACGCGTGGGAAATCAACCCCGGCATCAATCCGGGCGACATGTTCACCAACAACGACTGCTCCATCGGCAATGTGCATCCCTGCGACATCGCCACCATCGTGCCGATTTTCTGGGAAGGCAAGCTGGTCGGCTGGGTCGGCGGCGTGACGCACGTCATTGACCTGGGCGCGATGACGCCGGGCTCGATGTCCACCGGCCAGGTGTCGCGCTTCGGCGACGGCCTGCAGGTGACATGCCGCAAGACCGGCATCAACGACACGCCGCTGCGCGACTGGCTGCACGAGAGCCAGCGCAACGTGCGCACCACCAAGTACTGGATTCTGGACGAGCGCACGCGCATCGCCGGCTGCCACATGATCCGCGGGCTGGTCGAGGAAATCCTGCAGGCCGAAGGCATCGACAACTACACCCGCTTTGCCCACGAAATCATCGAGGAAGGACGGCGCGGCCTGCAGGCGCGCCTGAAGGCCATGACGGTGCCGGGGGTCTATCGCCGGGTGGCGTTCGTCGATATTCCCTACGACCACGAAGACATGAGCCTGGCCTCGGAATTCGGCAAGATGAACAGCATCATGCATGCGCCGTGCGAAATGACGATTCGCCCGGATGCCACCTGGAAGCTCAATTTCGAGGGCGCGAGCCGCTGGGGCTGGCACAGCTTCAATGCCAACCAGGTGGCCTTCACCAGCGGCATCTGGGTGATGCTGACGCAAACCCTGGTGCCCACGGCACGCATCAACGACGGCGCCTATTACGCGACCGAATTCAGGCTGCCCAAGGGCACCTGGATGAACCCGGACGACCGCCGCACCGCGCACGCCTACGCCTGGCACTTCCTGGTTTCCGGCTGGAGCGGCATCTGGCGCGGCATGAGCCAGGCCTACTTTGCCCGTGGCTACCTCGAAGAGGTCAATGCCGGCAACGCCAACACCTCCAACTGGCTGCAGGGCGGCGGCATGAACCAGGACGGCGAGGCGCACGCGGTCAACAGCTTCGAGCCGGCGGCCTGCGGCACCGGCGCCTGCGCCATCAAGGACGGCCTGAACCACGCGGCGGCGGTCTGGAACCCCGAAGGCGACATGGGCGACATCGAGATCTGGGAAATGGCCGAGCCGCTGCTCTACATGGGCCGCAACGTCAAGACCAACTCGGGCGGCTACGGCAAGTTCCGCGGCGGTTGCGGCTTCGAGACGCTGCGCATGGTCTGGAAGGCAACCGACTGGAGCATGTACTTCATGGGCAACGGCTACATGAACAGCGACTGGGGCCTGATGGGCGGCTACCCGTCGGCCACCGGCTACCGCTTTGAAGCGCACAAGACCGATCTGGAGGCGCGCATCCGCAACGGCGAGCCGCTGCCCCTGGGTGCCGACCGCAACCCTGAGGACCAGGGCTACGAGCACCACATCAGCGCCACGGCCACGGTCAAGCGCGACCAGCAATGCACGACCACCGAAGCGATTTTCGAGAACCACGACCTGTACCTGAACTACATGCGCGGCGGCCCCGGCTTTGGTGATCCGCTGGACCGCGATTGCGCTTCGGTCGAGACGGACATCAACAACCGTTTCGTGCTGCCCGAGTACGCGGAAAAAGTCTATGGCGTCGTGATTTCGCAAGGCAGCGACGGGGTCTGGAGCGTCGATGTCGCCGCGACCGCCAGGCGCCGCAAGGCCATTCGCCGGGAGCGCATTGCCCGCGCCATTCCGACGCGCGACTGGATGAAGGAAGAGCGCGCGCGCATCCTGACCAAGCATGCCTCTATCCAGGTGCGCCACATGTTTGCCACCAGCTTTGGCCTGAGCGCCAAGTTCAAGGACGAGTTCAAGGCCTTCTGGGATCTGCCGGCCGACTGGGAGTTGCCGGAGTCCGAACTGGGCGTGCCGTCGTTCGGCTCGACCTACCGGATGGACCTGTCCAAGATGCCGGACGTGCGCACCGTGACCCTGGTGGAACAGTGATTCGACGCCGGGGGCCAGTCCCCCGGCTCCTGTTGAGCTCAATTTTTGGAGATAAAAATGTCTGTCTATACACAAGAGCAAGTGAACTACCTGGTCGAAGGCAAGCTGGACTGGGAAACCACGATGCGCATGCTGTCGATGCCCAAGGACGGGGAGCGCTTTCGCATGTACGTCCATGCGCTGCAGTCCAAGCTGCCCTGGGACGACAAGATCATCCTGCCCATCAGCCTGCACCTCTACATCGCGCAGAACAAGACGAGCAAGCAATGGGTGACCAAGTGCAGCTGCGGCCATGAGTTCGGCGACTACCGCAAGAACTGGAAACTCGAAGCCTTGATCTACGTGCGCGACAACGCCGAAGCCATGCACGAGGTCTATCCGGCGCTGATGGCGCCCGACACCCAGTGGCAGGTGTACCGCGAGTACTACTGCCCGAGCTGCGGCACCCTGCATGACGTCGAGGCGCCGACCCCCTGGTATCCGGTGATGCACGAGTTCGAGCCCGATATCGAAGCCTTCTACAACGACTGGGTACATCTGCCGCTGCCGGAAAAAGCCAACTAAGCCAGCCAAGCCAGCCCAGGGGCCGGGTATTTTGCCCGGCCCCGGCCATCCGCCCCCGCTACTTTTTTCAACGAAAGCGCCCCATGCCAGCCGAAAACCAGCAACCCCTTTTTCAGATCCAGCGCGTCTATCTCAAAGGCCTGTCGCTGGAGCAGCCGAACTCTCCGGCGATTTTCCTGGAGGAGGAGTCGCCACAGATTGAAGTCGCGGTTTCGACCATCGCCGAGCGGCAGGCCGAAGGCATTTTCGAGTCCACCGTGACGGTGAGCGTGACGGCAAGAATCAGGGACAAGGTGGCCTTTCTCGTCGAGGCCCGGCAGGCCGGGATTTTCGAGATTCGCCACCTGCCCGCCGAACAGCTCGATCCGGCGCTGGGCATCGGCTGCCCGACCATTTTGTATCCCTACCTGCGGGCCAATATTGCAGACGCCATCACGCGTGCCGGATTTCCGCCGGTGCATTTGTCCGAAATCAATTTCCAGGTGTTTTATCTGCAGCAGCAAAAGAGCAAGATGGCTGCGCAGCCAGGCCAGAGGGCCAAGGAACCGGCCATGGCACTGGAGCAAGAATGGGTTTGATCTGATTGAACCGCAGGCGGCCAGGCAACTTGCAGCTCTGCAGCCAATTCAAACTATTTGCGCCGCCAGCCACCCGCGCAGGCTGTTCACGAACGCCCAGCCCTGCACGCGCGGCAGGTCTTCGAGCCGCACCACGGCCTCGGCCAGCCGGCCTTCCCGCAGCGCCAGCGCGCGCCCGACGCCGGGCAACAGCCCGCAGGCCAGCGGCGGCGTGACCCAGCGGCCATCGAGTTGCAGCGCCACATTGCCGCGCGTGCATTCGGTGATCTCGCCTTCGGCGTTGTAGAGCACGGTGTCGAACACGCCGGGCGCGCCGGGCGTGAAGGCGTCGTAGTGCGCGCGGCGCGTGGTCTTGAAGCGCACAAATTCCCCGTGTGCCTCGTCAAGCGGACGGTCGGCCAGCTGCAACCGCACCAGCACGGGCGACGGCTCCATGGCAAAGGCCTGGGCGCGCGCCTCGCCCCGCGAATCGAGCAGCAGGCGCACGCGCCACAGGCCCTGCGGATGCGCCAGCGCCAGCTGGTTCAGGCAGTGCTGCACGGCGGCGGCGTCCCACGGATAGCCGAAATGCGCGGCGGCGCCGGCGAGGCGCTGCAGGTGCTCTGCGGCGTGGCGCAGCTGGCCATCCTCCAGCGCCAGGGTTTCGAGCAGGTCGAACGGCGCGCTGGCGCGCTCCACAAACGCGCGCTTGTGGCGCCACTCGTTCCACTCGGCATCGGCCGTGGCGCCCGAGGTGATGCCGCTGCCGATGCCGCAGCGTGCCTGGCCATCCCGGAGCACCAACGTGCGGATCGGCACATTGAAGGTGGCACGGACACCGCCTGCGCCGTCGGGCCGCACCACGCCGATGGCGCCGCAGTAGATGCCGCGCGGCCCTGGCTCCAGCGCGTGGATGGCCTGCATGGCGCGCACCTTGGGCGCGCCCGTGACCGAGCCGCAGGGGAACAGCGCGGCAAACACGTCGGCGAGCCGCGTGGCGGCGCGGGTGCGCGCCCGCACGTCCGACGTCATCTGCCACACGGCGGGCAACGCTTCGGTGTGAAAGAGCTGGGGCACCCGCACGCTGAAGGGCTCGGCAATGCGCGAGAGGTCGTTGCGCAGCAGATCCACGATCATGACGTTTTCGGCGCGCTCCTTGGGCGAAGCGCGCAGCGCAGCGGCATGGGCGGCATCCTGCCCGGGCGTGGCACCGCGCGGCGCCGTGCCCTTCATGGGCCGCGTGAGGATGTGGCCGGCCTGGCCATCGCCCGGCCCGCTGTGCCAGTCGAAAAACAACTCTGGCGAGACGCTGAGCACCTGCTCGTCACCCATGTCGAGACAGGCCGCATATCCCCCCGGCTGCGCACGCTGCAGGGCCGCAAACAGGGCGCGGGCGGGTTGCGCCCCGCCGCCCTGCACGCTGGCCACGGACTGTGCCGTGCAGTTGACCTGGTAATACTCGCCACGGGCGATGGCCTGGTGGATGGTGGCCAGGGCCGCATCAAACTGCGCGCGCCCGGGCAAGGTGTGCCAGTGCAATGTGGGCGCATCCTGGGGCGGCGGCTCGGCACCGGGCCAGGGCAGCGCCTCGTCATGGATGGCAAACCAGGCCAGCGGGCCATCGGCGGGATGGGTCTGCAAGGCGGCGTCGAAGGCCGGCGCGGCCTCGTAGCGCAGCGCGCCAATGCACCAGGCGCCGCCCTCGGCCGCGGCCTGCACGGCGTCCAGCACCGCGCGCACCTGGGCCGGCTCCCGCGCCACCAGCACGGCGCGCGGTGCACCAAAAGCATGGCGCAGGCGCGGCGCACCGGGGTCGTGCGGGTTGGCGAAGTCGATCAGTGCGGTTGGAACCAAATGGGCCTCCAGGCCTTGCGGAATATGCGCTAAACGCTATTAAAATCGGAGTGATGGAAGCCGCGCCACGCGCGGCATCGTAGCCCAATGCCCCACCTGCAAGGCATTGCATCCCGGACAAAAGACCGGCCTCTGGCACAAGCGAAGATAATCCTCCACCCCGCTCACCGCTCCACCCCCTGCGCAATGACCTACTCCGTCAAGGAAATTTTCTACACCCTGCAAGGCGAAGGCGGCCAGGCGGGCAACCCGGCGGTGTTCTGCCGTTTTGCAGGCTGCAACCTCTGGACCGGCCGCGAGCAGGACCGCGCCAACGCCACCTGCCGCTTTTGCGATACCGATTTTGTGGGCACCGACGGCACCCTGGGCGGCAAGTTTGCCGACGCACAGGCCCTGGCGCGCCAGATTGCCGCCCTGTGGCCTGCGGGCGACGCACACCACCGGCTGGTGGTGCTGACGGGCGGCGAGCCGCTTTTGCAGGTGGACGCCGCGCTGATGGACGCGCTGCACGCACAGGGCTTTCGCATCGCCGTCGAGACCAATGGCACGGTGGCGGCCCCGCAAGGCATCGACTGGCTCTGCGTGAGCCCCAAGGCCGGCGCCGACTGGGTGCAGCGCCAGGGGCAGGAATTGAAAGTGGTGTGGCCGCAGCCGGGGTTGGACCTGGATGTGCTGGAAACCACCGGCCAGTTCCAGCACCGCTTTCTGCAGCCCATGGACGGGCCCGGCCAGGCCCGCCACATCGCCCTGTGCATCGATCTGTGCATGCAGCGCCCCGCGTGGCGCCTGAGCCTGCAGACCCACAAGCTCACCGGCATCCGATAGGCCTCATTTTTCGCGCCCCATGCAATTCACCGTCAGCCAGCGTTTTTTCTTTGATGCCGCCCACACCTTGCAACGCGAGATCGAGGCCGAAGGCAGCCGCCGCGTGCATGGCCACACCTACCACGCCGAGGTGTGGGTGCAGGGCCCGCGCAATCCCGCCAATGGCATGGTGATCGACCTGGGTTTCCTGCGCCAGCACCTCGCAGTGGTGCGCGAGCAACTCGACCACCACCTGCTGGACGAGGTACCAGGGCTGGGCACGCCCACGCTGGAGAACCTGTGCGCTTTCATCGCACAGCAACTGTCGGGCGTGCAACCGCCGCCAAGCCGGGTGCGGGTGTGGCGCGAAGCGCTGGGTGACGGCTGCACGCTCGACCTGGCACCGCCCCGGGCCTGAGAACGTGCGAAAGAACGGGCCATGCCCGCTCGGGCACGCCGGATTCACTCACACCTTCTGATCCGTCCCGCTCGCCCCGCTCAGGCGGCGCCGATGTTCGGCACCAGGCCACTGGTGGGCTGTCCGCTTTTCAGCGCCGCCGTGAAGGCCAGCATGCGGTCGATGGGCTGGCGCGCGCGCGGGATGATGGCCGGGTCCACCTGGATGGCGTTGGCGCCGGTTTCCAGCACGCGGGCCACGTCGGCCAGGCCGTTCATGGCCATCCAGGGGCAGTGGGCGCAGCTTTTGCAGGTGGCGCTGTTGCCCGCGGTGGGGGCCTCATAAAAGATCTTGCCGGGGTTCAGCGTGCGCAGCTTGTGCATCATGCCGTTGTCGGTGGCCACGATGAACTCGCGTGCGTCCATGGTGCGCGCGGCGTTCAGGATGCCCGAGGTCGAACCCACGGCGTCGGCCAGGGCGATCACGTCGGCGGGGCTTTCGGGGTGCACCAGCACCTTGGCCTGTGGGTGCTCTTTTTTGAGAAGCTCCAGCTCCAGCGCCTTGAACTCGTCGTGCACGATGCAGGCGCCGTTCCACATCACCATGTCGGCGCCGGTTTCGCGGCGGATGTAGTCGCCAAGATGCCGGTCGGGCGCCCACAGAATTTTCTGGCCCTGGTCTTTGAGGGCGCGCACGATGTCGAGCGCGCAGCTCGACGTGACCAGCCAGTCGGCGCGCGCCTTCACGGCGGCGCTGGTGTTGGCATACACCACCACGGTGCGGTCGGGGTGTGCGTCGCAAAACGCGCTGAATTCTTCGATGGGGCAGCCCAGATCCAGCGAGCAGGTGGCGTCCAGGTCGGGCATGAGCACGGTTTTCTCGGGCGAGAGGATCTTGGCCGTCTCGCCCATGAAGCGCACGCCGCTCACCACCAGCGTCTGCGCGGCATGGTCGCGGCCAAAGCGCGCCATTTCCAGCGAATCGCTGACGATGCCGCCGGTCTCTTCGGCCAGGTCCTGCAGGTCGGGGTGCACGTAGTAGTGCGACACCATGACCGCGTTCCTTTCCTTCAAAAGACGGCGGATCCTGTCCTTGAGCTGCGCGCGCTCATCCTGCGACAGCTCGGCGGGCACGCGGGCCCAGGCATGGCGGGTGCTGCACACCGCGCCATCGGTGGGCTGCTCGTAATCGACTTCCTTGAGGGTGATGGTGGTGGTCATGAAAGCTCCTGCAGGCGCATCGAGAAATCGGTGGCCTTCACGTCTTTGGTGAGGGTGCCGATGGAGATGCGGTCCACGCCGGTTTCGGCCAGTTCACGCAGGCCCGCCAGCGTGACACCGCCCGAGATTTCCAGAATGGCGCCACCACCCGAATGAGCGGCGTTGACGCGCACGGCCTCGCGCAGCATGGGCAGCGGCATGTTGTCCAGCAGCACCATGGTGGCGCCGGCATCCAGCGCCTCGGTCAGCTGCGCCAGCGTTTCCACCTCGATCTCGATGAACTTCGCCTGCGCCGCCACCTGCTGGGCGGCGCGCAGCACCGCCGTGACGCCGCCGGCGGCGGCAATGTGGTTTTCCTTGATCAGCACGGCGTCGTGCAGGCCGATGCGGTGGTTGGTGCCGCCGCCCACGCGCACGGCGTATTTTTGCGCCAGGCGCAGGCCGGGCAGGGTCTTGCGGGTGTCCACGATGCGCGCGCGGGTGCCAGCCACCGCCTCGACGTAGGTGGCGGTCTTGGTGGCCACGGCGGAAAGCAGTTGCAGAAAGTTGAGCGCCGTGCGCTCGGCGCTGAGCAGCGCGCGGGCATTGCCCTCGATCTCCAGCACCACCTGGTCCGGGGCGCAGCGCTCGCCCTCGGCCACGCGCCAGGTCAGTTGCACGGAAGGGTCGAGCGCGCGCAACGCGGCCTCCGCCCACGGGGCGCCGCAGATCACGGCGGCTTCGCGGGCCAGGATGCGCGCGCGGGTGCGGCGGCGGGGGTCGATCAGGCCCGCGGTGAGGTCGCCGCTGCCCACGTCTTCTTCCAGGGCGCGGGCCACGTCGGCGCGGGCCAGGGCGGCCACGGTTTCGTCTCTGGAGTGATCTGTCAAATATGTCATGGGCGGCAAGCATAGCGGCATTGACATGGCATAGACTCGCGGCACTTTTTGCCCATGGGACCTTCATGACTGATCCTGCCCAGCTCCATGCCACCCCCCAGGCCACCCCGGCCACCCCCTACGGCACGCTGCCGCCCGCGTCGCCCCTGCCCCAGCGCCGGCCCGTCAGCCTGCCGCGCCTGGCGCAAATGCGCGAAGCCGGCGAAAAAATCACCATGCTCACGGCCTACGACGCCACTTTTGCCGCCGTGGCCGACGCGGCGGGCGTGGAGTGCATCCTGGTGGGCGACTCGCTGGGCATGGTCTGCCAGGGCCTGCCCAGCACGGTGGGTGTGACGCTCGACACCATGGCCTACCACACGGCCAGCGTGGCGCGCGGCCTGCACCGCGTGCAGGGCACGGCCTGGCTGGTGGCCGACCTGCCCTATGGCACCTATGCCGAAAGCCGCGAACAGGCCCTGCGCAGCGCCTGCACGCTGATGCAGGCGGGCGCGCACATGGTCAAGCTCGAGGGCGGCGGCTGGACGGCGGCCACGGTGGAGTTTCTGGTGCAGCGCGGCGTGCCCGTGTGCGCGCACCTGGGCCTGACGCCACAAACCGTGCACGCCCTGGGCGGATACCGCGTGCAGGGCAAGACGGAAGACGCAGCCCGCACCCTGCGCAAGGAGGCCCTGGAGCTGCAGGAGGCGGGCGCCGCCATGCTGGTGCTGGAGATGGTGCCGGCCGCGCTGGCCGCCGAAATCACCACCGAACTGCCGCACTGCCACACCATCGGCATTGGCGCGGGCAATGGCACGGCCGGCCAGGTGCTGGTGCTGCACGACATGCTGGGCGTGAACCTGGGCAAGATGCCAAAGTTCGTGCACAACTTCATGCAGGACGCCGGCAGCGTGCGCGGCGCCATGGAGGCCTATGTGCAGGCCGTCAAGCAGGGCCGCTTTCCCGACAACGCGTTGCACGCCTGGTAAGGCCAGGCCTTTTTCACACCGATCTCCCCCATGCTCATCGCCCGCACCATTCCCGAACTGCGCGCCGCCCTGGCCGGCCGCCGCCCCGCCTTCGTGCCCACCATGGGCAATTTGCACGAGGGGCACCTGTCGCTGGTGCACCAGGCCCGGCCGCTGGGCGACACCACCGTGGTCAGCATTTTTGTGAACCGTCTGCAGTTTCTGCCCCACGAAGACTTCGACAGCTACCCCCGCACCTGGGATGCCGACTGCGCCAAGCTGCAGGCCGCGGGCTGCGACGTGCTGTTTGCCCCGCGCGAAACCGACCTCTACCCCGAGCCCCAGACCTTCAAGGTGCACCCCGACCCGCAACTGGCCGACCTGCTCGAAGGCCAGTTCCGCCCCGGCTTCTTCATCGGGGTGGCCACGGTGGTGATGAAGCTGTTCAGCTGCGTGTTTGGCGCCAACAGCGGCGGCACGGCGGTGTTTGGCCGCAAGGACTACCAGCAGCTCATGGTGATCCGCCAGATGGTGCGGCAGTTTGCGCTGCCCATCGACGTGGTGGCGGGCGACACCAGCCGCGCCCCCGACGGCCTGGCCCTGAGCTCGCGCAACGGCTACCTGAGCCTGCCAGAGCGCCAGGAGGCCGTGGCGCTGTCGCAGGCGCTGCAGCACCTGTCCGAGCGCTGGGCCGCCGCGCAGGCCGCTGGAACGCTGCAGGCGGCCGGCCTGGAGCAGCAGGCGCTGGACATGCTGCGCGCGCGCGGCTGGCTGCCCGACTACCTGACGGTGCGCCGGCGCCTGGATTTGCAGCCGGCCACGCCAGCCGACGCACCCGGAACGCTGGTGGCCCTGGGCGCCGCCCGGGTGGGGGCCACGCGGCTGATTGACAACCGGGAGTTCTGAGCCCGGCCCGATGGGTTTCGAACCCCATCGGGCTCTGGCGCCGGTTCACGGTACGTCTATAGCTATTTAATTGATAGCTTTCAGCGCTTATGGAACAAGCGCTGCGGCCCGATTTCATTCAAAAATCAATCCCTCACCCGGCAGCGTCGCCGGCGGGCTGCGCTGGCACCCTCGCGAAGCGGGGGCATGCAGCGCGGGCCTGCCCGGAATGAATGCCCGGTAAACTTCAACGCCGCGGATCAAATGATTGATCCACCGCACCCTTGCGCCTTTTCCAGCACCCGGATCGCCTCCATGTCCAACCCCTTCTCGCCCGCGCAACTGTGGTCCCTGGCCGACCAGTTCGGCACCCCGCTGTGGGTGTATGACGCCGCCACCATCCGCCAGCGCATTGCGCAGCTGTCCAACTTTGAAACCATCCGCTTTGCCCAGAAGGCCTGCTCCAACATCCACATCCTCGCGCTGATGCGCGGGCAGGGCGTGAAGGTGGACGCGGTCTCGCGCGGCGAGATCCTGCGCGCGCTGGCCGCCGGTTATCAGCCGGGCCACCAGGGCGATGCGCCGTCCGAGATCGTCTTCACGGCCGACCTGTTCGATGCGGCCACGCTGGCCTGTGTGATCGAGCACGACGTGCCGGTGAACGCCGGCTCCATCGACATGCTGCACCAGCTGGGCGCGGCGTCGCCGGGCCACGCCGTGTGGCTGCGCATCAACCCCGGCTTTGGCCACGGCCACAGCAACAAGACCAACACGGGTGGCGAGCACAGCAAGCACGGCATCTGGCACACCGACCTGCCGGCCGCGCTGGCCGCCATCCGCCAGCATGGCCTGAAACTGGTGGGGCTGCACATGCACATCGGCTCGGGCGTGGACTACCGCCACCTCCAGCAGGTGTGCGGCGCCATGGTGGAGCTGGTGCGCACCACGCATGCGGCAGGGCATGACCTGCACGCGATCTCGGCCGGCGGCGGCCTGTCCATTCCCTACCGCGATGGCGAGCCCGTCATCGACACGCAGCACTACCACGGGCTGTGGGACGCCGCGCGCCAGCAGGCCGAGGCCATCGTGCGCCACCCGCTGGGCCTGGAGATCGAGCCCGGCCGTTATCTGGTGGCCGAATCGGGCGTGCTGCTGGGCGAAGTGCGCGCCACCAAGGATGCGGGCAACAACCATTTCATGCTGCTCGACACCGGTTTCAACGAACTGATGCGCCCGTCCATGTACGGCAGCTACCACACCATGAGCGTGCTGCGCCGCGACGGCGGCACGGCGGCGCACCGGCCCAGCGTGGTGGCGGGGCCGCTGTGCGAATCGGGCGACGTATTCACGCAGGGCGACGGCGGCGTAGTGCTGCCGCGCAACCTGCCGGATGCGCAGGTGGGTGACCTGCTGGTCATCCACGACGCGGGCGCCTATGGCGCCTCGATGTCCTCCAACTACAACACCCGGCCCCTGATTGCCGAGGTGCTGGTCGATGGTGGCCAGGCCCGCCTGATCCGCCGCCGCCAGACGGTGGAAGAACTGCTGTCGCTGGAACTGAGCCTGTAAATACGCGCACACGGGCATCGCCAGGCTGCCCGCGGGTAGGCACCGGCCTACGCCGCAGCGCCGCACCCGCGCACACGGGGTGCGGGCACGCGGCGATAAGGTCAAGGCATCACTTTTTCAAGGAGATCGCCATGCCTGTCATCCTGTGGTTGCTCGGAGTGCCGTTGACGGTGGTGCTGCTGCTGATGCTGTTTGGCGTGTTCTGAACACGCGCAGGGGCGCTGCACCGCAGCGCCCTGCTCGGATGGCTAGCGCAACTCGGAGGCCGGGTCGCGCCCCATCAGCAGCCCCACGGCATCGGCTGGGGCCAGCCGGCCGTCGAGCAGCGCCACCACCGCCTGGGTGATCGGCATGTCCACGCCCAGCCCCGCCGCACGCTGGGCCACGGTGCGGGCGCAGTACACGCCCTCGGCCACATGGCCCAGGGAATCCACCGCCTGCTGCAGGCTCTGGCCCTGCGCCAGCAGCAAGCCGACGCGGCGGTTGCGCGACAGGTCGCCGGTGGCGGTCAGCACCAGGTCGCCCATGCCCGACAACCCCATGAAGGTATCGGGCCGCGCGCCCAGCGCCACCCCGAGGCGCGTCATTTCGGCCAGGCCGCGCGTGATGAGGGCCGCCCGGGCATTCAGCCCCAGGCTGAGCCCATCGCACAGGCCGGTGGCAATGGCCAGCACGTTTTTTACCGCACCGCCCACTTCCACGCCCACGATGTCGTCGTTGGCATACACCCGCAGGCTGGCGCTGTGAAAGGCGGCCACGAGGGCATCGCGCACCGCGGCATGCCGGCTGGCCGCCACCAGCGCCGTGGGCTGGCCGCGTGCGACCTCTTGCGCAAAGCTGGGGCCGCTGAGCACGCCCGCTATTAAATCAGGAGCTACCTGCGCGCACACCTCGTGCGCCAGCAGGCCAAAAGAGCTGGAATCAGGCGATGCCACCGCTTCAAAGCCCTTGCACAGCCAGGCCACCGGGGCCTGGCAGCCGCGCAGGGCCAGCAGCATGCCGCGCAGCGCCGCCATGGGCGTGGCCACGATGACCAGATCGGCAGCGCGCGCCAGCGCCAGCGGGTCTGCGCCCGACACCGACAGCGCCGCAGGAAAATCAATGCCCGGCAGGTAGCGCGCGTTCTGCCGGCGCGCCTGCATGTCGGCCACCTGCTGGCCATCGCGCGCCCACAGGATGACGGCGTGTCCGCCAGTTTGCCGGGCGGCCCCCATGGCCAGCGCCGTGCCCCATGCACCGGCACCAAGTACTACTATTTTCATAGCTGCTTGCGCTTATGGATTAAGCGCCAGAGGCCTAAGAACTTGTTCACGTTCTAAAGACCTCTGAACCGCATCACTGCGTGATGATGGGCGAGGGTTCGCCGGCGGCCTGGGCCTGCTGCTGTTCGTACATGGCCTGGAAGTTGATTTCGGCCAGGTGCACGGGCGGGAAACCGGCGCGGTTCACGATGTCGGCCACGTTGCCGCGCAGGTAGGGGTACACGATCTGCGGGCAGGCGATGCCCATGATGGGGCCCATCTGGTCTTCGGGAATGTTGCGGATCTCGAAAATGCCGGCCTGCTTGGCTTCGACCAGGAACACGGTCTTGTCCTTGATCTTGGTCTGCACCGTGGCCGTCACGGCCACTTCAAAGATGCCTTCGGCCACGGGCGTGGCTTCCACGCCGAGCTGGATGTCCACGCTGGGCTGCTCTTGCTCGAGCAGGATGCCGGGCGAATTGGGCTGCTCCAGCGACATGTCCTTCAGGTAGACGCGCTGGATCTGGAACACGGGGTTTTCTTGATCGGCCATGGTGGAAAAGTCTCTCTGCAAACTGGGGTTTCAGCAAAACAAAACCCGCCGGGGAGCAGCTCCCGCAGCGGGCACATGGGGCTGCATTATGCAGCGCCCGGGTGAGGGATCAGGCCGCGCCGAGCAGGGGCATGAGCCCGCCCCGGCCGTCCAGCGCGACGAGGTCATCGTGGCCACCCACATGGGTGTCACCGATGAAAATCTGCGGCACCGTGCGGCGGCCGGTGATCTCCATCATGTGGCTGCGCGCTGCCGGGTCGGTGTCGATACGGATCTCTTCGATCTGCTCCACGCCCTTGGACTTGAGGATCTGCTTGGCCCGGGTGCAGTAGGGGCAGACGGCAGTGGTGTACATCTTCACGGGTTGCATGGCGATTTTTCCTGTTGGGCAACAAAACCTGTCAAAGCCTTTCGGCTAAAGAGCAACTGGGGGCAGTTCAGGTTTTTTCCACGGGCAGGCTGGCCTCACGCCAGGCCTTGAGGCCGCCGGCCATGGCCTGGGCGTTGTCGTAGCCGAGCTTCCTGGCCATGGCCACGGCACGGTTGGCGCGGGCGCCACTGGCGCAGACCAGCACCAGCGGCAGGGCCTTGTTCTTCACCAGCGAGGGCAGGCGCTCTTCGAACTGGCCCAGCGGCACGTTCCTGGCGCCGCCCACATGGGCGGCGGCAAATTCTTCGGTCTCGCACACGTCGATGACCACGGCTTTTTCCCGGTTGATGAGCTGCACGGCACGCGCCGGCGTGAGCGAGCCACCACTGGCGCTCTTGAGCAGCGGCCACAGCAACATGCCGCCCGAAGCGAGTGCCACGAGGATCAAATACCAGTTGTCGATAACGAATTTCACGAAGATTCCTTGGGTTGGCAAACCGCACGATTCTAAAATGGATGGTTTTGACCCGCTTTCCCTAGGGACACCATGCACAAACTCGTTCTGATTCGCCACGGCGAATCCACCTGGAACCTTGAAAACCGCTTCACTGGCTGGACAGACGTTGACCTCACGCCCACCGGTGTGTCGCAGGCCATGTCCGCCGGCAAACTGCTCAAGGCCGAGGGCTACGAGTTCGACATCGCCTACACCAGCGTGCTCAAGCGCGCCATTCACACCCTGTGGTACTGCCTCGACGAAATGGACCGCACCTGGCTGCCCGTGCAAAAAAGCTGGCGCCTGAACGAGCGCCACTATGGCGCGCTGCAGGGCCTGAACAAGGGCGAGACGGCCAAGCAATATGGCGATGCGCAGGTGCTGGTGTGGCGCCGCAGCTATGACACGCCGCCCCCGGCCCTGGAAGCCACCGACCCGCGCTGCGAACGCAGCGACCCGCGTTATGCCGGGATGAACCCGCAGGACATTCCCCTGACCGAATGCCTCAAGGACACCGTGGCGCGCGTGCTGCCGTTCTGGAACGACACCATGGCCCCCGCCATCCGCTCGGGCCAGCGGGTGGTGGTTGCCGCGCATGGCAACTCCATCCGGGCGCTGGTCAAGTACCTGGACAACATCTCCGACCACGACATCGTGGAGTTGAACATTCCCAACGGCATTCCACTGGTATATGAGCTCGATGACGATCTCAAACCCATCCGCCACTACTATCTGGGCGATGCCGAGGCCGCAGCCAGGGCCGCCGCTGCCGTGGCATCGCAGGGCAAAGCGTAAAGTCGGTGTAAAGCCGGGCCAAAACCCGAAAAATCCTGCGAAAGTGCTTGCCCGCGCGGAACCGCAGCGGGCGCAGGCCTTCCAAGATGTATATTGAATCGAAGCGGTAAAGGTGTTCTATGGGCCACAAACTGAAAATTGCAGGGTGGGTATCGATTGGCGTGGTTGCGGGAGCGCTGACCACGGTGTCCCTGCAGACGGTGGCGCGCGGCGCCATGACGCCTCTTCCGCTGGAAGAGATCCAGCAGCTTTCCGCTGTTTTCGGACTGGTCAAAACCGACTATGTCGAACCGGTGGATGACAAGAAGCTCATCACCGATGCCATCTCGGGCATGGTGGCCAGCCTTGATCCGCACTCGCAGTATTTCGACAAGAAGTCCTTCAAGGAATTCCGCGAAGGCACTTCGGGCCGCTTTGTGGGCGTGGGCATCGAGATCACCCAGGAAGACGGCCTAATCAAGGTCGTCTCGCCCATCGAGGGCTCTCCTGCCTTTCGGGCCGGGCTCAAGACCAACGACCTGATTACCAAGATCGACGAGACCGCAGTCAAGGGCCTGTCGCTCAATGACGCCGTCAAGAAGATGCGCGGCGAGCCCAACACCAAGGTCACGCTCACCATCTTCCGCAAGGACGAAAGCCGCACGTTCCCCGTCACGATCACGCGCGAAGAAATCAAGACCCAGTCGGTCAAGGGCTCGCTCCTTGAGCCGGGCTACGGCTGGGTGCGGCTGTCGCAATTCCAGGAGCGCACGGTCGATGACTTTGTGCGCAAGATCGAAGAAATCTACAAACAGGACCCCCATCTCAAGGGCCTGGTGCTGGACCTGCGCAACGATCCCGGCGGCCTGCTCGATGCGGCCGTCGCCATCTCGGCGGCGTTCCTGCCGGAGAACGTCACCGTGGTCAGCACCAACGGCCAGCTGCCTGAGAGCAAGGCCACCTACAAGGCCGCGCCCGAGTTCTACCAGCGCCGTGGCAGCGGCGACCCGCTCAAGCGTCTGCCCGCAGCGCTCAAGACGGTGCCCCTGATCGTGCTGGTCAACGAGGGCTCTGCCTCGGCCAGCGAGATCGTGGCCGGTGCGCTGCAGGACCACAAGCGCGCCACCATCATGGGCAGCCAGACGTTTGGCAAGGGCTCGGTGCAGACCGTGCGCCCCCTGGGCCCGGACACGGGCCTCAAGCTCACCACGGCCCGCTACTACACACCGAGCGGCAAGTCGATCCAGGCCAAGGGCATCGTGCCCGACGTGATGATCGACGAGTCGGAAGAAGGCAATGTGTTTGCCGCGCTGCGCATGCGCGAAGCCGATCTCGACAAGCACCTGGGCAGCGGACAGGGCGATGAACCCAAGGACGAAGGCCGGGAAAAAGCCCGCGACGAAGCCCGCAAGCGCCTGGAAGAAGAGGCCAGAAAGCCTGTGGCGGAACGCAAGATCCCCGAGTTCGGCACCGACAAGGACTTCCAGCTGACGCAGGCCCTGAACCAGTTCAAGGGCCGTCCCGTCCTCGTCAGCAAGACGCTGACCGAGCGCAAGGAAGAAAAGAAAGAGAACTGATTCCGTTCTCATTCCATCAAGGCCGGGCTCCCCACGGAGCCCGGCCTTTTTCACGCGCCACGCACCCAAGAGAATCCGCCATGACCGACGACCAGCTCCTGCGCTATTCCCGCCACATCCTGCTCGACGAAGTGGGTATCGAGGGGCAAGAGCGCATTCTGGCCAGCCACGCACTGGTCATCGGCGCGGGTGGACTGGGCTCGCCGGCGGCGCTGTTTCTGGGCTCGGCCGGCGTCGGGCACATCACGCTGGTCGACAACGACGTGGTGGACCTGACGAACCTGCAGCGCCAGATCGCCCACACCACGGCCCGCGTGGGGCAGCCCAAGGTGGTGTCGGCTGCGCAGGCCATCACGGCGATCAACCCGGAGGTTCAGGTCACCGCCTTGCAGGCACGCGCCGATGCCGCCTTGCTCGACACGCTGGTGCCCCAGGCCACCGTGGTGCTGGACTGCAGCGACAACTACGCCACGCGCCACGCGGTGAATGCGGCTTGCGTGCGGCATGGAAAGCCGCTCGTGGCCGGGGCGGTGATCCGCTTTGACGGGCAGATCACCGTGGTGGACCCGCGCGATGCAGCCTCGCCCTGCTATGCCTGCGTGTTCCCACCCGACGCTGCATTCGAAGAGGCTCAGTGCTCGACCATGGGGGTGTTTGCCCCGCTCGTGGGTGTGGTGGGCGCCATGCAGGCGGCCGAGGCGCTGAAGCTGCTGTCTGGCGCGGGGCCGTCGCTGGCAGGCCGCCTGCTCATGCTCGACGGCCGCGCCATGGAATGGAACACCATGCATCTGCACCGGCACCCGGATTGCCCGGTGTGCGCAGCCTCAAGGTAAGAGGCGTCCTACAGCCCCAGCGTGTGGCGGCTGGCACAATTTCCGCATCGACCCCGTTAAATTAAAGGCTCGGCCACAGCACATCTGCACCGGTCGCACCCCATGGATCAGGCTGTGAAACTCCGTACCTATATTGTTGAAGACAACGCCACGATTCGGGAAAATCTGATCGGCACACTGGAAGAACTTGCATGTGTGGAGGCGGTCGGCGCCAGCGCCACAGAAGATGAAGGCAAGGAGTGGTTGACCGCCCACAGCGCGCAGTGGGATCTGGCGATCGTGGATCTGTTTCTTCGCCAGGGCAGCGGCCTCGGTGTGTTGGCGGCCTGCCGCACACGCAAGCCGGGCCAGAAGATGGTGGTGCTGAGCAACTATGCGACCCCCGACGTGCGCATGCGCTGCGCGCAACTCGGCGTGGATGCGGTCTTCGACAAGTCCAATGAAATCGATGCTTTGGTGGACTATTGCATCGAGCACAGCGGCAAGGCACGACACGCTGCTGCCCCACCGTCCCGCCCGGACGTGCCGTGAAGCCCCTTCCCCTGCGCAAGCCGTGCCGGGGCAGCTTTGGCATGGCGCCGCCAGCGCACCGCCAGCGCGGCAAGAGTCCCCGACTTTCAGTCGATCAGCCGGTTCTTCAGTGCGTAGTAGGTCAGGTCGCTGTTGGACGAGAGGCCCATTTTTTCCATGAGCCGCGTGCGGTAGGTGCTCACGGTCTTCACGCTCAGCGACAAGGCCTTGGCAATATCGCCGGCCGTTTCGCCCTTGGCCAGTTTCAGGAACACCTGGAATTCACGCTCCGACAATTGCTCGTGCGGCGGGGCGTCGTCCTTGCGGTTCAGTTGCTGCGCCAGCAACTCGGCCACGGCGGGTGTGAGATAGCGCCGCCCCAGGGCAATGGTGCGAATGGCCTCGACGATCTCGGACGGCTCGCACTCCTTGTTGAGGTAGCCGCTTGCGCCCTGGCGGATCAGATTGATGGCGTAATGCTCTTCGGGATAGCCGCTCAGGATGAGGATGCCCATGTCGGGCGCCTTGGCACGCAGCATGGCCAGCGCATCCAGCCCGCTCTGGCCGGGCATGGAAAGGTCCATCAGCAACACGTCGATTTCATGGTTGCGCACGAGATCGATGGCTTCGCGGCCATTGCCCGCCTCGCCCTCCACGCGCAAGTCCACATGCTCCGACAGAAACTGCCGCAGCCCGGTACGAACAATCGCATGGTCATCCACAATGCCGATCTTGATCATGTGTCTCTTTCGGGGGGCGGCCATGCCACCCCCGGGTCGTTGTTGTTCCAGATCCCTGCGCCGCCCCGCCCTGCGCACCGCAGGTGACAGCGTAGCAGTTCACCGCCATTATCCGAATATCCCGCATGACCCTCAAAGATCACTCCAGGCACTGGCTTCGCAAAAGCCGCACGATGGCCGTCAGCCTGCCTTTCGCCCTGCTGGCCGCGCTGGTGCTCATTGGCATCAACGAAGTCGGGCACATGCGCTCCCAGGCAGCCGTGGAAGAAATGAACGAGGGGCAGCTGACCCGCAATGCAGTCAACCGCCTGCTGCAAAGCATGCTGGACGCTGAAACCGGCCAGCGCGGCTACCTGCTGACGGGCAACGAAACCTATCTGGAGCCCTACGACAAGGCCGTTACCACCGTGCATGCCAACCTGGACGAGTTGCGCAACCGGTATCAGCAGTCGCCCGATGACCTGCAGCAGTTTGCCAATCTGTCGCGCGAGGTCTCCCGCAAACTGGCCGAGATGGAGCTGAGCCTGCGCCTGCGCCGGCAGGGCAACGAGGATGCATGGAAGTTCATCCTCCATACCGACGTGGGCAAGGAGCACATGGAGTCGATTCGCAAGCAGGCCCACGCGCTGATCGATCGCAGCGCCCAGAAGGTGCAGGAAAGCCGGGGCCAGATTGTGCAATCGCTGATGCTGTCGCGCATCGGCATTGCCACCGTGACGGCCATCGGGCTGCTTGCGTTCTACATGTACTTGCGCCAGGCGCGCACACTGCAGCAGGTGAACCAGCGCGAACAGGAAGTGCTGGAGCGCGAGCGCGAACGGCTCGAAGGCCTGGTGCGCGAGCGCACCACGTCATTGTCCGAGCTGGCCAGCTATCTGCAGCAGGTGCGCGAAGACGAGCGTGCCTACCTTGCGCGCGAGCTGCACGATGAGCTGGGGGCCTTGCTGACCGCCGCCAAGCTCGACGTGGCCCGGCTCAAATCCAAGATCGACCACCAGGCGCCCGACATTGCCGAGCGCCTGAGGCACCTGACCGAAACACTGAACAGCGGAATTGCCCTCAAGCGCCGGATCATCGAAGACCTGCGCCCCTCCTCGCTGTCCAACCTGGGGCTGACGGCAGCCCTCGAGATCCTGACCCGCGAACATGCCGAGGGTGCCGGGATCGAGGTCGAGACCAATCTGGAGGCTGTGCAGCTGACGGAGGCCACGCAGCTGACGGTTTACCGGCTGGTGCAGGAGGCCCTGACCAACATCAGCAAGTACGCCAACGCGAAGAAGGTGCTGGTGACCGTGCACAGCTACCCCACCCATGTGGCAGTGCAGGTGCGCGACGATGGCGCGGGCTTCGACCCCGCTGCCGTGAGCCACGCGTCGCACGGACTGGCCGGCATGCGCCATCGGGTGGAGGCCGCGGGCGGGCGGCTGACCATCACCTCCCGCCCCGGCAATGGCACGCTGGTCTCGGCCGTCCTGCCCAAGACGCGCTGAGCCCCCCCTGCGCACACGCCTGGCGCCAGCCCGCACGCCGTGACGGGGCACGCGGCTGCGGGCAGATGATCCAGGACGCATCGGCTGCGTCCTACATGCCGGCCCTCCCGACACTGACAGGGGGCCGCGCCAGCCACCGGCATCCGTGGCGGGCCGCACTGCCTACAGTACATCTCAGGCGCCCGGATTTCTGGCGCCACCCAACCGCCGGTTACATCGGCCCCAAAAGGAGATGGAAATGCTGCACTACGCCGTTGTCTTTCTTGTTATCGCACTCATCGCCGCCGTGTTCGGCTTTGGTGGTATTGCGGCAGGCGCCGTAGGCATTGCCAAGATCCTGTTCTTTGTGTTCGTGATCATGGCCATCGTGACCTTCGTGCTGGGCCTGCTGAACAAGCGCTGATCCCGACCGCATTGCCGCCCTCCCGCAGCCATTGCGCTCTACCCCCCCATTTCCGGAGAAAACCCATGAATATCCAGTCCACCACCGACAACGTTGCCAGCGGCGCCCGCAATCTCGCAGACAACGTGCTGCAAAGTGCCCAGGACGCCGTGCAGACGACACGCGACGTTGCCAATGAATCCCTGGACAAGGCCGCAACCGGGGTGCGCGATCTGCGCCGCGAAGCCAGCCCCGTGATCGACGATCTGGCCGCCCGCGCGCAGGACCTGGCCACGCGCAGCATCCATTTCTGCGCCGACACCGGTGCGCGCGCTCGCCGTCAGGTGCAGCAGGCCGCCGACGCCACCAACCGTTACGTCGTACAGCAACCGGGCAAGTCCGTGGCCATTGCCGCTGCCGCCGGCGCCGCTGTCACGGCCGCCCTGTTGCTGCTGTCCCGCCGCCGCAACCCGTGATGGACGACGGAGTTTTCCGCCATATTGAAGGTGCCCCATGCAAAAGATCAGCCCTCTGCCCTCTCCTTCCTCCACCATGACGCTCGACGAAAAGGCCCTGAAGGCCGCAGCCACCAGCCACCTGGACGAAGGGGCTGTCACGCCGGCCTTCAGCACGCACCGCGATGGCATCGTGCGCTTGCTCAACGATGCCCTGGCGACCGAACTGGTGTGCGTGCTGCGCTACAAGCGCCACCACTTCACCGCCCATGGCATGGCGTCGCCGGCCATTGCGGCAGAGTTCATGGTGCATGCGAACGAGGAGACGGCGCACGCCGACCTGATCGCCCGCCGCATCGTGCAGCTCGGTGGCGAGCCCGACTTTGCTCCGGACACCCTGCTCGCCCGCAGCCACGCCGACTACGACACCTCGTCGGACCTCAAGGCCATGGTGAAAGCCAACCTCGTGGCTGAGCGGATTGCCGTGGAAGCCTACCGCCAGATGATTGCATTGATTGGTGACAAAGACCCCACCACCAAACGCATGCTCGAAGGCATACTGGCGGACGAAGAAGAGCATGCCGACGAACTCAAGGATTTGCTGGAAGCCTAGCGCGACCCGCTTTCAGCACCACAACAGCCAGCCGGTTACGGAGGGTGCAACAAACCGGCAGACTGTGATTTTCCCTCGCACCCGCGTCCCAACTCTATGAAGGAATACACCATGAAATACGCACGTGCCCTTGCCTTTGCCGCAGCTGCAGCCATTACCGTCGTCACCGCCACGGGCTGTGCCGTAGCGCGCAAACAGGAAACCATGGGTTCTTACATCGACGACGCTGGCATCACCACCGCCGTCAAGGCCAAGATGGCCGAAGACAAAACGGTATCCGCCACCTCCATCAGCGTCGAAACGCTCAATGGCACGGTTCAGCTGTCGGGTTTCGCGAAATCGCAGGCCGAGAAGAACCAGGCCGAAGCGATTGCGCGTGGCACCAGCAACGTCAAGGAAGTGCGCAACAGCATCGTTGTGCGCCCCTGAGCGTTCACGCCCGACCCTGTCGGTCACGGCGCACGCCGTGCGGCAGCGACGTGGCAGGAAAAGGCACAAGCGCCTCACCAGATGGTCCGGCGCTTGTGCCTTTTTGACTGGCCGCCACGCTTTCTCACTTTTGCCCGCGGTGCGCCCCACCGCAAGGGTTAAGCTGCAACACCATGCGGGTATTCAATTGCGACCATTGCGGTCATCTGGTGTTTTTTGACAGCGTGCAGTGCCTGCACTGCGGCAGCACGCTCGCCTTTGTGCCCGAGCTCCTCGCCATGACGGCACTGGCCCCGGCCCCGCAGGACGGGCCGGACCTGTGGCGCCGCATGGGTCAGCGCGGCAGTGCCGACTACAGCGGGCGGCTCTATCGCATGTGCGGCAACCACACTGCGTATGACGCCTGCAATTTTGCCGTGCCGGCCAACGATTTCTCTCCGCTGTGCGCATCGTGCCGCCAGACGCGGGTGCTGCCCGACATCTCCCAACCCGCCAACCTGGGTCGCTGGAAGCAGATCGAATCGGCCAAGCGCCAGCTTTTCTACACCCTCGCCCGCCTGGGGCTGGAGCCCGCGCCGGGCCGGGCCGGGCCGGTGTTCGAATTTCTGGCCGACTGGCCTGGCGGGCCACCCATCCTCACGGGCCACCACGGCGGCACCATCACCCTCAATGTGGCGGAAGCCGACGACGGCGAGCGCGCGCAGCGGCGCGTGGCGCTGGGCGAGCCCTACCGAACCCTGATCGGCCACCTGCGCCACGAATCGGGCCACTTCTACTGGGACCAGCTGGTGCGCGACGGCGATTGCCTGGAGACGTTTCGCAGCCTGTTTGGCGACGAGCGGCAGGATTACGCCAGCGCTTTAAGCGCCCACTACGCCAAAGGCAACGACCTGGGCGACTGGCGCCAGCACCATGTCAGCAGCTATGCGGCCTCCCACCCGTGGGAAGACTGGGCCGAAACCTGGGCCCACTACCTGCACATGGTGGATTTGCTCGAAACGGCGGCCAGCTACCAGACCAGCGTGACCGTCCCCGACCCGCATGCCGCCCAGCGCCACCAGGTCACCGACCCCTTCGCCGACCCGCGCCCCGCGTTCGACGACATGGTGCGCCAATGGGTGCCCCTGACCCTGATGCTCAACAGCCTGAACCGCAGCCTGGGGCAGAGCGACGCCTACCCGTTTGCGCTGTCGTCGGGCGCCATGGGCAAGCTGCGGTTCGTGCACGACCTGGTGCTTGCGCAGGTGCCGGCGAACGTGCAGTAACTATCAAAATAATAGCTATCAGCGCATACTGGCAAAGCGCCAGGGATGGCCTGCACCGGATTGGCGACTTGCCTCGGATGTCTCACCCCATCCGTTCGGGCCGAGCCCTTCGGCAGGCGCAGGGCGAACGGGGTCTGGGATATGCCGCCAATCAGGCACCTGCATCACCCTCGCGCGTCGGTGGCAGTGCGGATCGGGATGGGCCGCAAGGCGTCTTCTTGCTGCCAATAGCCCGGCCATGGGCAAGAAAAACAACGCGGCGGATCGCCCAGGGCCGCGCTGCCACAGGCCGCAGGGAGTCATGCAGGCCATCCCTCGGGTTTTATTTCACTCCCATCAGGGCGTCAGGGCCCGCACCTTCACGGCCAACCGCTGCAGCACGTCGGGCGACACGAATTTGTTCACTTCGCCCCCCAGCATCGCGATTTCGCGCACCAGCGTGCTGCTGATGAACTGATGCTGGCTGCTGGGTGTGAGGAACACCGTCTCGATGTGCGGCACCAGCGCGCGGTTCATGCCGGCCAGCTGGAATTCGTAGTCGAAATCGGTGCCCGAGCGCAGGCCGCGCAGCATGGCCGTGCCGCCGCGCGCTGCGGTGAACCCGGTCACCAGGCCATCGAAGGGCTCGACGCTCACCTGCGGGCAGTCCCGCAGCGCCTCGCGCGCCATGTCCATGCGCTCGTCCAGGCTGAACAGGGTCTTTTTGTGGTGGGCAATGGCCACGGCCACGATCACCCGGTCGAACAGTTGTGCCGCGCGGCGCACCAGGTCTTCATGGCCCAGCGTGATGGGATCGAAGGTTCCGGGGTAAACGGCGAGCACGTTGTGGGCCATGGGCGGGGTCTCCTGGTGGGCGGTTGGGCATCGGCCCCGGCTTGCGGACATGGTGGTCGCTACGGGAGCCTGCCGGGCCGCGTGGGCGCATTATGCAATGCACTGCAGCATGAACAGGCCGCAGTGCCAGCGCCCCTGATTTTTATGCCAAATGAGGCTCTGGCGCTTACCCAATAAGCGCCATAAGCTATACATTCAATAGCAAATCAGTACTGCAACGCCCGTCTTTCGATCGCCGCTGGAGCAGATGCGCATGCACCGCACCGGCCTTCAGGTGGCGGTGCACGGCCAGCCCGAACGGGGCCAGCGCCTCGTCGGTCCATGCCTGCGGCGCCTCCAGGTACACATAGCCGTCCGCCGCCACGGCGTTTGCCGCGGCCTGCAGGGCGGGCTCGAACAGGGCGCTGTCGAACGGCGGGTCCAGCAGCGCCAGGTGCAGGCTGGCAGGGGCCGCATGCTTGAGCGCGGCGATGCCGTCGCCGCGCTGCACGCGCACGGCGGTGGCCGCCAGGCGTTGCTGCAGCTTGTGCAGCTGGGCCACCAGGGCGGCGTCGTTTTCAACCAGTTGCACTGCGGCGGCGCCGCGCGAAGCCGCCTCCAGCCCCAGCGCGCCAGTGCCGGCAAACGCATCGAGGCAATGCCAGCCGGTGAGGTCCTGGCCCAGCCAGTTGAACAGGGTTTCGCGCACGCGGTCGGGCGTGGGGCGCAGGCCCGGACGCTGCGCTACCGGCAGGCGCGTGCGCTTCCACTGGCCGCCGATGATGCGGATTTCGCCCGCACCCTTGGGGGCGGCGTCTTTCTTGACGCTGTTCTTGGTTTCTTTGGCGTTGGGCTCTGCCGCAGGGACGTTCCTGGCGGGACGGGCCAGGCGGCCGCCGGGCAGGGATTCAAGGCGCAAGTTGGAGCGGCTCATGGCTGGCCTCCCACGATCACGGTAACCATGCGTTCGGGCTGCAGCTTGCGCGCCATGGCGGCGCGGATGTCAGCCACGGTGAGCGCCTCGACCCGCTTCGTCCAGTGGTCAAGGTAGTCGAGCGGCAACCCGTTCCAGGCGATGTTGGCCACGTTGCCCAACAGCTTCCTATTGCTGTCGATGCGCAGCGCAAAGCCGCCAATCAGGTTGTCCTTGGCGGCGCGCAATTCGGCCTCGGTGGGGCCTTCGCGCACAAAGCGGGCCAGCACATCGCGCGAGACCTGCACGGCCTGCGCGGCCTGGTCGGGCCGGGTCTGCAGGCCGATGGTGAAGGCGCCCGCATGCAGGCCGGGCGCAAAGCCGCTGTACACGCTGTAGCTCAGGCCGCGCTTTTCGCGCACCTCGTTGGTCAGCCGCGAGGTGAAACCGCCGCCGCCCAGGATGTGGTTGCCCACCAGCAGCGCCAGGAAGTCGGGGTCGCGGCGCGCAAAGCCCGGCTGGCCGATCAGCACATGGGCCTGGGCCGATGCAAAGGGGATGCGCTGCTCGGCCGGCTCGGCGAGCGCGGCCACTTCGGGCACGGCCGGCAGCGGCGCGCATTCGGCTGCCGTGCGCGGCGGCAGGCGCGACAGCAGCGTGGCCACCAGCGTTTGCGCCTGGGCGCGGTTGACGGCGCCCACGATGCTCACGCGGGCGCGGCAGGCGGCAATGCTGCGCGCATGAAAGGCCTGCATGTCGGCCACGTCGATGCGCGCCAGCGTGTCTTCGGTGGCGCGCAAGCCGTAGGGGTGGCTGCCATACACCGCGGTGGCAAAGGCTTCGCCCGCCACGGTGGCGGGGCGGGTGCGGGATTCCTTGATGCTGGCGCTCCAGCGGGCACGCTCGCGCTGCCAGATATCGGCCGGCCAGCTCGGCTCGCCCATCTGGCGCGCGGCCAGCAGCGCGGCGCGTTGCAGCAGCGCGGGGTCGGTCAGGGAGCGCAGCGAGAAATGCAGCGCATCGCTGCTGGCGCTGGCATCGAAGCTGGCACCCAGGTCGGCCCAGGCCTCGCCCAGCGCGTTTTCGTCGAGCGGCGGCGCAGCGCCCTCGCCCGCCATGGCCAGAACGCCCTTGGAGGCCATCGAGGCCACGGCACTGGCCAGGCCGGCCTGTTCAGTCGGGTCGCGGCGGCTGCCGGCGTCGAAGTCGAGTTGCACATCCACCATGGGGATGACGGAGCTTTCCACCAGCCAGACCTGGGCGCCGTTGGCTTCGGTCCAGTGCTGGATGGGCAGCAAGGCCCAGGCAGGATTGGCACCAAACAGGGCTCCAGTGCTTACCAATAAAGCGCTGGCAGCTATCTTTTTCATAGTCATCATGCAATGCCTCGGGGTGCGGGTTCAGTGGCGCGTGGCGCCGGCGGCCGGTGCGGCGCGCCGGGGCTTGGCATCCAGCGGCTGCGGCAGCAGCGTGGCCACCGTGAGCTGGTCGTCGCCAAAATACCGGGCCGCCACCTGCTGCACCTGCTCGGGCGTCACGGTGCGCAGCAGGGCCAGCAGGCGGTCTTCTGCATCCAGGGGCAACCCCTGCACCCAGTTGCTGCCCAGGTCCTGGGCCTGCTCGTGTATCGAGTCGCGCTGGTACACGGTCGAGGCGATCCACTGGGTCTTGACGCGCGACAGCTCGGCCTCGCTCACGCCCTCGCGGGCCACGCGGGCCACTTCGGCGCGCAGGGCGTCCTCGACCTGCTGCGCCGTCTTGCCCTCGGCGGGCACGCCGCTGAGCAGGAACAGGCTGGGGCCACGCCCCGTCACCATGGCCGAACTGCCGGCACTGTCGGCCACGCGCTGCGGGCCCTGGCTCAGGGCACGCTCCAGGCGCGCACCGTCGTAGCCGCTGAGCACGGCCGACAGCACCATCAGCGCCAGGGCGTCGCGGTCCCCGTCGGTGAGCGTCTCGACCCGTTCCATGCTGGGCACGCGAAGCGCCAGGGCCACATAGGCCTGCTCGGCCGGGGCCTTGACGGCCACACGGCGCAGGCCCTGCTGGGCGGGCTCGGCGCGCGGCTTGCGCGCCGGCACGGCGCGGGCGGGCAGGCGGCCATAGTATTTTTCGGCCAGGGCGCGCACCCGGGCCACATCCACATCGCCGGCCACCACCACCGCCGCGTTGCCGGGCACATACCACTGGCGGTGGAAATTGCGCACGTCATCGGGCGTCATGGCATCAAGGTCGCTCATCCAGCCCACCACCGGGCGGCGGTAGGGCGAGGCCACATAGGTGGCGGCGAAAAGCTGCTCGGCCAGCACGGCGCGGGGCTGGTCTTCGGTGCGCATGCGGCGCTCTTCCTTGACCACCTCGATTTCCTTCTTGAACTCGGCGTCGGGCCACCGGTTGTGCGCAAAGCGGTCGGCCTCCAGGCGCATCACGTCTTCGAGCCGGTTGGCCGGGATCTGCTGGTAGTAGCCCGTGTAGTCGCGGCTGGTAAAGGCATTCTCCTGGCCACCCAGGGCCGCCACGCGGCGCGAAAACTCGCCCGGCGGCACGGCCTTGCTGCCCTTGAACATCATGTGCTCGAGCGCATGGGCCACGCCCGAGGTGCCATCGACCTCGTCCATGGAGCCCACGCGCAGCCACACCATGTGCATCGCCGTGGGCGCACGCCGGTCGGGCTGCACGATGAGCTGCATGCCATTGGACAGCGTGAACTGCTGCGCCCCCGATGCGGTGGCAGCCTGCGCAGGCAGGGCCGCCGGCGGGCTGGCAGAAGAGGTTGCGGAAAGGGTTGCGGACACCGGGGTTTGCGCCCCGGCACTCAGGCAGGCCAGCAGGCCCAGGAGGGTGAAAGCACGTTTCATAGAATGGAGTGATTCTAAGTACCTGCCAATGTTCAGTTTTTTCAAGAAAAAACCCGCCCCCACGCCCGCGCAGCCTGCTGCGGCTGCGCCCGCCACTCCTGCCGCGCCGGATGTTCCGCCCGCACCACCGGCGGCAATAGCGCCAGCGGAGCAGGCGCCTGCCGCGCCCGCGCCACGGCCCGAGCCAGCCGCTGGCACCACCGCGCCCCCACCGGCCCAACCGGCGGCCAGCGGTGGCTTTGGCTGGCTGCGCAACCCCTTTGCCGCCAAGCCGCCACCGGCGCCCGCAACGCAAGCCGCCCCGGTGGTGGCGCCACCACCGGCCACTGCGCCAGTGTCTGCGCCGGTGTCTGCGCCCGAGCCCATGCCAGCGCCGCCAGTCGTGGTCGCTGCCAAGCCCATTGCCGTTACCGCCCCACCCTTGCCAGCGGCCCCGGCCCCGGCACCAACACCGGAAGCAGAACCGCCCACGCCCGCCGAACGCACCGGCTGGCTCAACCGCCTCAAGACCGGCCTGCGCAAGACGGGGTCGAGCATCGCCACCGTTTTCACCGGCACCCAGATCGACGATGCGCTGTATGAAGAGCTGGAAGAGGCCCTGCTGATGGCGGACACCGGCGTCAAGGCCACGCAGTGGCTGCTGACCGACCTCAAGCGCCGCGTCAAGGAAACCAGGACCACCGATCCCGCCGCCGTCAAAGGTCTGCTGGCCGATGCATTGGCCGACCTGCTGCGTCCGCTGGAGAAGGCCCTGGTCATCGGCGAGCACACGCCCACCGTGATCATGGTGGCGGGCGTCAACGGCGCAGGCAAGACCACCTCGATCGGCAAGCTCACCAGGCACCTGGCCAATGAAGGGGCCAGCGTGCTGCTGGCCGCGGCCGACACCTTCCGCGCCGCCGCGCGCGAGCAACTGGGCGTCTGGGCCGACCGCAACACGGTCGAGATCGTCAGCCAGGAAGGCGGCGACCCCGCCGCCGTGAGCTTTGACGCCGTCACGGCCGGCAAGGCGCGCGGCAAGGACGTGGTGCTGGTGGACACCGCCGGCCGCCTGCCCACCCAACTGCACCTGATGGAAGAGCTGAAGAAAATCCGCCGCGTGGTCACCAAGGCCGACGCCACCGCGCCGCACGAGGTGCTGCTGGTGATCGACGGCAACACCGGCCAGAACGCGCTGGCCCAGGTGCGCTCATTCGACGACGCGCTGCAGCTCACGGGGCTCATCGTCACCAAGCTCGATGGCACGGCCAAGGGCGGCGTGCTGGCGGCCATTGCGCAGGAACGGCCCATTCCGGTGTATTTCATCGGCGTGGGCGAAAAGCTCGAAGACCTCGAAACCTTCAACGCACGCGAATTTGCGCAGGCCCTGCTGACCTGAGGCGCACGCACGCCCAATCACCCAAGCCTGCACGGGTTGCACGCCGGAGCCCCGTGCAGAAGGCCCCAGCCTTCACCCGCCACTTTCCGCCGATGCGTCTGCGTCACCCGCGGCCACCTCGCCCTCCACCCAGCGGACATAGGCCGGCGTGGCCTGCAGTGCCTGCACCACCAGTTGTGGCAGCGAATAGGGATGCAGCGACTCCAGCAGCGCCAGCAAGGCGCCCGTGGCGCGCGGCAGGGTCTTGCAGGCCAGCCGCCATTCGTGCTCTTCCCGCAAGGCGCCCTGCCAGTGGTAATGCGAGGTGATGACTTCCACCTGCACACAGGCCGCCAGCCGCGCCTGCACAACGGCCTGCGCCAGCCGGCGCGCGTCCGCCATGCTGCCCACGGTGGTGGTGACCATGCTCAGTGCCTGCGCATCCAGATGTTCTGCCATAGGGGGACTCCTTGGAACTCCTGCCTGCCAACGGGACTCAAGGCCGTGTGAACAGGGCATTATTCGCTCATCTATTCATAGCTTGTTACGCTCGCTGGCATTGCACAAAGTGACATTTTGAATCATATTTTTCGAACAGCGCCCGTCTGAACAACCGGACGGGAACTCCGGGCTTGGCACTCCCTCCAACAGAGTGCTAACATGAAGGCTTAGAGGAAAGGATTCCCGGAATGAAACTTCAATCTGGAACCGCAACGACGACTTTGGCACCCGCCAACCCTTGGGCGCTGGTGCCTCCGTTGGGCAACCTGGACGCCTATATCTCGGCCGTCAACCGCCTGCCCCTGCTCACCCATGAGGAAGAGCAGACCTATGCCCGCCAGTTGCGGGACCATAGCGATGTGGATGCCGCCGGCCGGCTGGTGATGTCGCACCTGCGCCTCGTGGTGTCAATCGCGCGCCAGTACCTCGGCTACGGCCTGCCCCATGGCGACCTGATCCAGGAAGGCAACGTGGGCCTGATGAAGGCCGTCAAGCGCTTCGACCCCGACCAGGGCGTGCGCCTGGTGAGCTACGCCATGCACTGGATCAAGGCCGAGATCCACGAATACATCCTCAAGAACTGGCGCATGGTGAAGGTGGCCACCACCAAGGCGCAGCGCAAGCTGTTCTTCAATCTGCGGTCCATGAAGCAGGGTTTCAAGGCCGATGCGGCGGCGGCCGATGCCGGCACGCACCGCGACACCCTGTCCGACCACGAAATCGACTCGGTCGCCGCGCATCTCAATGTGAAGCGCGAAGAAGTCATCGAGATGGAAACCCGCATGGCCGGTGGCGATGTGCTGCTGGACCCGGCGCCGTCGGACGATGGCGAGCAGGCCTTTGGCCCCATTGCCTACCTGGCCGATGCCTCGCACGAGCCCACCGCGATGATCGAGTCGCGCCAGCGCGATGAACTGGCCACCGACGGCATTGCCACGGCACTGGCCAGCCTGGACGACCGCAGCCGCCGCATCGTGGAAGAGCGCTGGCTCAAGGTCAACGACGATGGCAGCGGCGGCATGACGCTGCATGACCTGGCCGCTGTCTATGGCGTGAGCGCCGAGCGCATTCGCCAGATCGAGGTGGCGGCCATGAAGAAAATGAAAACCGCGCTGGCCGACTACGCCTGAGCGGTGCCCCCGTCCGCAGGCGCACACACAGGCGCGGACGGCACGGATAATTCAGCGCGCAACTGCGGTTGCGCGCTTTTTTTTTGGGTGCCAGCAAATGCCTTTGCACCCGTCCACGACCGGAGAAGTTTCTGATGTCCCCGTCCCTCCTGCGTCGCGCTGCGCTGGCGCTGGCCCTTGCCGCCGCTTGCGGCCCAGCCCTCGCACAATCGGCTATCGCCAGTCCGGCCCCGGCGACACCGGGCTGGCCCAGCAAGCCCGTGAGGCTGGTGGTGGGTTTTCCGGGCGGGTCTTCGCCCGACCTGGTGGCGCGCACCCTGGCCGAACCGCTGGCCAAAGCCCTTGGGCAACCGGTGATTGTCGAAAACAAGGTGGGTGCGGGCGGCAACATCGCAGCCGACGCCGTGGCCAAGGCCACCGACGGCCACACCCTGGGCGTCATGATCAATGGCAACCTGACGATTGCCAGGCTCATCAACCCCAGGATCAACTACGACCCGCTCAAGGACCTGGCCCCCATCAGCCTGATCGCCACGGCCCCGCTGGCCCTGGCCGCTCCGGCCAACGCGCCGGGCGCGACCGCGCAGGAGTTCCTTGCGGCCGCGCGCGCCAGCAGCGACCGCTGGAGCTATGGCACCCCGGGCGTGGGCACGGTGGCGCACATCGGCATGGAACTGCTGAAAACCAGGGCCGGCATCAACCCGGTGCATGTGCCTTACCCGGGCAACCCGCAAGTTATCAACGCCATCATCGGCGGCCAGATACAGCTGGCCCTGCTGCCCCCGGCCATGGCGGCGGCGCAGGCCCGCGCGGGCAGGCTGCGTGTGATCGGCGTGACCTCGAGCGGGCGCAGCACCCTGGTGCCCGAAGTCCCCAGCCTGGCCGAAGCGGGCGTGAAAGACTTCAACCTCGAAATCTGGAACGCGGTGGCCGCGCCCCGGTCTCTGCCCAAGCCGGTGGTGGCGCGCCTGTCGGCGCTGTTCAGCGAAATCGCCCGCAGCCCGGAGGTGCGCGACAAGCTGTTTCAACAAGGCTGGCAGGTGACCGGCACGACCGCCGAGGGGCTGGCCAAGCGCATCCAGACCGATGCGCGCGTGCTGGGCGCGGTGATCAACTCACAAAGAATCAAGGCTGAATAAGGGACCGAATACGCGGCGGGCGCAGGTGGCCCGCCTTGCCCGGTTACCCCGCTTCTTGAAGCAGCGCCCGCACATCGGCACCCAGGGCCTGCGCACCGCTGCCATAGCGGTTGTACACACGCAGGCGGCCTGCCGTGTCATACACGTAGCTGCCCGCAGAATGGTCCATGGTGTAGCTGGTGGGTGTCTTGCCGTCCACCTTCTTGAAGTAGATCTTGAAGTCCTTGGCCACGGCGGCGATCTGCTCGGGTGTGCCCGACAGCGCCAGGAAGGTCGGGTCGAAGTTGGCCATATAGGCCTTGAGCACCTCGGGCGTGTCGCGCTCGGGGTCCACGGTGACGAAGATGCCCTGCAGGCGGTCGCCGTCCTTGCCCAGCATCTGCTTGACCTCGGCCAGTTCCTGCATGGAGGTGGGGCACACGTCGGGGCATTGGGTGTAGCCAAAGAACACCACCACCACCTTGCCACGAAAGTCCTGCAGGCTGCGCTTTTGGCCGTTGTGGTCGGTCAGCGGAATATCGCGGGCGTAGTCGGCCCCCGTGATGTCCACCCCGCGAAACTCTGCTTTCTTTTCAGAGCAAGCACTCAATATGGCGCTAGCGCTTATGGATAAAGCGCCAACAGCTATTAATTTAAGAGCGTTTCTTTTGTGCATGGTGTTCACAGCGCATAGTGGTCCACCAGCAGCGCGGCAAACAGCGCGCTCAGGTGGATGAGGGAAAAACGGAAGGTCTTGCGCGCCAGCGCGTCGGAGTAATTGCGCCACAGCGCAAAGCCATAACCGCAGAACCCGGCGCTCAGCAGCACGGCCGCTGCAAGGTAGATCCACGAACTCATGCCGTAGATGAACGGCATCAGGCAGCCCGCAAAGAGGATCAGCGTGTACAGAAACACCTGCAGACGCGTGAACTCGTTGCCGTGCGTGACCGGCAGCATGGGCAGGCCCGACTTGCGGTAGTCCTCCACCCGGTACAGCGCCAGCGCCCAGAAATGGGGCGGCGTCCACAGGAAGATGATGAGGAACAGGATCAGCGCCTCGGGGCCCACCTCACCGGTCATGGCGGCCCAGCCCAGCACGGGGGGCATGGCGCCCGATGCGCCGCCGATCACGATGTTCTGCGGCGTCAGCGGCTTGAGGATGACGGTGTAGACGACGGCGTAGCCCACGAAGGTGGCGAACGTGAGCCACATGGTCAGCGGGTTGACCCAGACATACAGCAAGGCCGAGCCGGCCGCACACAACAGGGCCGAGAACAGCAGCGTCTGCGTGTTGGACAGCTCGCCCTTGGCCGTGGGCCGCCAGGACGTGCGTTTCATCTTGGCATCGATGCCCTGCTCGACGATGCAGTTGAAGGCCGCGGCAGCGCCCGCCACCAGCCATACGCCGGCGCTGGCCAGCGCCATCTGCCCCAGTTGCGCCAGCGTGGGCAGGCCCGGCACGGCCAGCACCATGCCGATCAGCGCGCAGAAAACGATGAGCTGCACCACGCGCGGCTTGGTCAGCGCGTAGAACTGCGAAAAGCGCGACGGCGCTGGAAAGGTGGAGGCAACACTCATGCGGAAACTCCCGGTGCGCGGGATGGTGCAAAAAACCCATGGGATGCCAGGGCGACGCGGCTGGACGATGCCGTCCAGGTCAGCACCACCACCAGGGCGGCAGCGCCCCCGGTGTGCAACACCGCCGCCAGCAGGGGCCAGCCCAGCACCACGTTGCTCAGGCCGGTGGCCAGCTGCAGCAGGGCCAGGGCCGCCAGCCACCGCGCCTGCACGCGCAGCGCAGCGGCCCGGTGCAGGCGCCACGCCAGCCATGCCAGCGCCAGCAGCACCGCGTAGGCCATCAGGCGGTGCGCGTAGTGGATGGAGGTCAGGCCGGCAAAGCTGATGTGGCTGCCATCCTTCAGCAGCCCGAGCGGCCGCCACAGCTCAAACCCCTGGGCAAAGTCCATCACGGGCCACCAGCTGCCCTGGCAGGTAGGAAAGGTCGTGCACGCCAACACGGCGTAATTGGTGCTGACCCAGCCCCCCAGCACGATCTGCAGCGCCACCAGCGCACCGGTGATGGCAACGCCCCAGCGCAGCGGCGCGGCCAGCATGGCGGGCGGCACGCCCCGCACCGCCTGGGTGTGGCGCACGGCCTGCGCGCACAGCAGTGCCAGCAGCACGAGGCCGCCGATCAGATGCAGCGTGACGATGGCGGGAAACAGTTTCATGGTGACCGTGAGGGCGCCAAACGCACCCTGCAGGCAGACCCAGATCAGCGTGAAGGTGGGCCACCACGGGCTCACGGCCGGGGGCGCGCCGGTGCCGCGTTGGGCCTGCCGCCACGGAACCCAGGTGGCCACGGTGAGCACGACGATCAACACACCCACGCCGGTGGCGAGGTAGCGGTGGATCATTTCCACCCAGGCCTTGCCGTGCGTCACGGGTCCGGTGGGCATGGCATCCTGCGCCGCCGCAATGTCAGCCCGCGCTCCGACCGGGCTGGCGCTGCCATAGCAGCCCGGCCAGTCGGGGCAACCAAGGCCAGAATCCGTCAACCGGGTGAACGCGCCGAACAGCACCAGATCAAAGGTCAGGAACAGGGTGAGCACCGTCAACGCCTGCAGGCGGCGCCCCCGGGCGGCGCCCCGGTTGCGCCAGCCCACCCAGGCCAGCGGCCCGAGCGCGATCACGATGCCCAGCAGCATCAACTGCGCCAGCGGCGCCAGGTCGTAGAGCGGTTGGGCGTCCATCATCCGGGCTGCCCTGGCCGTCCGGCCTCATCCCACGATGACGATGCGCGCAGCAGCCGCTCCAGGTCGCGCTTGGCCTTGGCCGCCCCGGCGGCATCCAGGCCGGCAGGAAAACGCATCATCCAGTTGCCCATGGGGTCCACCAGGTAAAGGTGTTCAGCCAGCGTGTGGCCCGCAGCCGGTTCAAGCCACTGGGCAAGCGCTACGCCATCGACCCGCAGCACCGTGGCCTTCTGCAGGGCCGCAGCAATGTCCGCCGGCACAGGGGCTGCATCGGTCACGAGCCAGACCCAGTCCACACGGTCTTTTTCCTTGCCCACGCTTTCGCGCAGTTGCCGCTGAAGGTACAGGTGCTGCTGGCACAGGGCATCGCACGCCGCGCCCCCCACGCTCACCAGCAGCCACTGGCCCTTGAGGGCCGGCAGCTGGCCAGGCGCACCATCGAGCGTGGCCGTGGCCAGATCGGGCACGGGGCGCTGCGGCTGGATCAGTTCACCGTAATTGCGGCGGCCATCGGGTCGCACCACGTAATACGTGAAATACGAGGCAATCACGGGGGCCGCGCAGACCAGCAGCACCGCCATCATCTTCCAGCGTCCGTGGCGGGCGTTCTGGGCGTGGGCCACGGCGCTGCCGGCCTCGGGCAGGTTGTGCACCGTGAGGCCCAGGGGATGGTCTGCGCCCGCCTCAGGCCAGTGGCCGGGGGCGCGGGCGAAGGAAGCGTCGGACGAGTTGGAACCAGACATAGAGAAGTGCAATCAGGCTGCTGAGCCCGAACCATTGAAATGCGTAACCGTAGTGTTTGTCGACGCCCGCGCCAATCACGGGCCAGTCCCGTTGCAGGCCTTCGCTGGCAGGCCCCGTTTGCAGCACCGACAGGTTCATCAATGCCAGCCCCGTCTCGGTTCGAAACGCGGCAAGGTCGAGATTTTGCCGGATGCGGGAAGACCCCAGCGAACCATCGGCACTGTCAAACTCATACAACCGCGACGGCGGCGCTGCGATGCGCCCGGCAAGCTGCACCACGCCAGAGTCCGTCTGAACCGGGGGCAGCAGCTTGCGGTCCTGGAAGTTGCGGGGCACCCAGCCGCGCTGGACCAGCACCACGGCGCCGCCATCTTCCAGCCGCAGGGGCGTGAGCACAAAAAAGCCCGGCCGGCCCTGCATCTGCCGATTGTCCAGGTACACCGTGTGCTGCGGCACCCAGCGCCCTTGCAGCACCACCGCGCGGTGCGTCAGATCCTGGGCGTTGCCGGTCTGGGCAAGCGCTTGCCCGCGCAGTTGGCGGCTGTCGAGTGGCGGCAAGGCGGCCCGCTGGTCCAGCAGCGCCTGCAGGGCCTGCTTTTGGGCAGCACGCGACAGCTGCCATCGACCCAGCGAGGCGGTGACGAGGATGCCGGCCACGGCAGCCAGGGTGATCAGCCAGAAACGCAGGCCCCAGGCACGTTGAGCAGGTGTCACGGGATAATGTGCTCCATGAAATATCTTGTCGCTGTGGCGTTTCTTGCCATTCTCGCCAGCCTGGCTTCTGCCCTCTTTTTCATGATGCGTAACGGACGCAACGACAAGGCCAGGGGCAGCCACATGGCCAAGGCACTGGCATGGCGGGTGGGGCTCTCGATCGTTCTGTTCATTTGCATCCTTGTGGCTTGGCAACTGGGTTATATCCAGCCCACGGGCTTGCCCGCCACGCGGTAGGCCCCGCAGCATCGCAACAAAAAAAGCGCCTTGCGGCGCTTTTTTTGTTCTGCACGGCCGTCTTACATCCAGTACACCAGGATGTACAGGCCCAGCCACACCACGTCCACAAAGTGCCAGTACCAGGCGGCGCCTTCAAAGCCGAAATGTCTTTCGGCCGTGAAATGGCCCTTGTGCAGGCGCAAGGTGATGACCAGCAGCATCAGCATGCCGAGCAGCACGTGAAAGCCGTGAAACCCCGTCAGCATGAAGAACGTGGAACCGAACACGCCCGAGCTGAGCTTGAGGTTCAGATCGGTGTAGAGATGGAAATACTCGTACCCCTGCACGCACAGGAAGACGAAGCCCAGCAGCACGGTGGCCCACATGAAGCCAATGGTCTTGGCGCGGTGGTTTTCACGCAGCGCATGGTGGGCGATCGTCAGCGTCACGCCCGAACTCAGCAGCAGCGCCGTGTTGATCGTGGGCAGCCAGAAGGGGCCGACGGTCTGGAAGGGCTCCACGATGCCGGCGGGAGACGCCGTGGCGCCTGCTGCAATACTGGGCCACACGGCCTTGAAATCGGGCCACAGCATGGCATTGTCGAGGCTGCCCAAGGCCGGCACCGAGTGTGCCCGCGCCCACCACAGGGCTGTGAAGAAGGCGCCGAAGAGCATCACTTCCGAAAAAATGAACCAGCTCATGCTCCAGCGGTACGACAGGTCGATCTTGTGACCGTAGAGCCCCCCTTCGCTTTCACGCACAGCATCCCGGAACCACTGGTACAGCACAAACAGCCACCACACCATGCCCAGGACCAGGGAATACCTGCCCCAGTCGTGGCCATTGATCCACTGGGCCGCGCCCAGAATCACAAAAAACAGGCCGGCGGCCGCCATCACAGGATGGCGCGACGCTGCGGGCACATAGTAGTAAGGGGTTGCGCCGGGGGTTGATGCACTCATTTCAGCTCCTGAATCTCAAAATCTTTGTTATCGGGTTGGCATTTAGGCGACGGTCAAACCACCCAGTTCACCACCGCAATCAACGACAACACCAGCAGGAAGATGGCCAGCAAACCCACCACGATGATGTGCAGGGGGTTGATCTTTTCCAGGTCTTGCTGGTATTCGCTGCCTTTGCGCAGGCCGATCAGTGACCAGGCGACCGCACGCACCGTGCGCAGCAGGGCCCCCTTGCGCTGCACCACAGAATCGGATGGATTGACGGGGCTCATGATCCCTCCTTCACCGGCGCAAGAGAGACGGCAGCCGTTGACTCGGGCGCTGGCGGCGTTTTTCCACCCACCTCGAAGAAGGTGTAGGACAGCGTGATGGTCGTGACATCCCTGGACAGCCGCGGGTCAATCACGAAGGCCACAGGCCATTGTTTCTTCTCGCCCGGCTCCAGGATGTACTGGTTAAAGCAGAAGCACTCCAACTTGTTGAAATGCGCAGCCGCCTGCCGCGGTGCGTAGCTGGGGATCGCCTGCGCGGCCATGCGACGGTTCTGCACGTTCTGGAATTCGTACATCACCGTCGTCAACTCACCGGGATGCACTTTCACCGAACGCTGTGCCGGCTTGAAATCCCAGGGACCCCGCGCATTGGCATCGAACTCGACCGTGATGGTGCGGCTCGTGTCCACCTGCGTGTTGGCAGGCACCTTCACGTCCTTGCCGGCAACACCGTTGCCTGGCACCTGCCGCTCCGCGAGCGACAGGATGTTGATGCCGGTCAGCTCACAGATGTGCTTGTAGATCGGAATCAGCGCGTAGCCGAAAGCAAACATGCCCGCCGCTATCACGGCCAGCTTGCCCACCATCTTGGCGTTTTCGCGGTGAATGGTCATGGCGCGGTGCTCAGCGGGACAGCAGAACGACTTTGACCATGAACCCGACGAAGAAAACGGCAGCCACGGACGCCAGGATCAGCGCCATCCGCAGATTGCTCTTTTTTTGCTCGGGGGTCACGGGCATGGCATTCAACCGATCACGCGGGTTGCCGTGGCGTCCAACTTGGGCGGATTTTCAAAGGTATGGAACGGGGCTGGCGAGGGGACTTCCCACTCCAGGCCTTCCGCACCGTCCCAGGGCTTGGCGGGAGCCTTTTCGCCCTTGCCGCGCATGGCCGGAACCACCACGGCCAGGAAGAAGTACACCTGTGCCAGACCAAAACCCAGGGCGCCCACCGACGCAATCGCATTGAAATCAGCGAACTGCATGGGGTAGTCGGCGTAGCGACGGGGCATGCCGGCCAGGCCCAGGAAGTGCATCGGGAAGAACGTCACGTTGAAGAAGATCAGCGATGCCCAGAAGTGGATCTGGCCACGCGTTTCGGAGTACATCCTGCCGGTCCACTTGGGCAGCCAGTAGTACACGCCGGCAAACATGGAGAACAGCGAACCGGCCACCAGCACATAGTGGAAATGCGCCACCACGTAATAGGTGTCCTGCAACTGGATGTCGATCGGGGCCATGGCCAGGATCAGGCCGGTGAACCCCCCCATGGTGAACACGAAGATGAAGCCCACGGCAAACAGCATGGGGGTCTCGAACGTCATGGAACCGCGCCACATGGTGGCCACCCAGTTGAAGATCTTCACGGCCGTGGGCACGGAGATCAGCATGGTGGCATACATGAAGAACAGCTGGCCGGTCACCGGCATGCCGGTCGTGAACATGTGGTGGGCCCACACGATGAACGACAGGATGGCGATGGACGAGGTGGCATACACCATGGAGGCGTAGCCAAACAGCTTCTTGCGCGCAAAGGCGGGCACGATCTGGCTGATGATGCCGAAGGCCGGCAAGATCATGATGTACACCTCGGGGTGACCGAAGAACCAGAAGATGTGCTGGTACATCACCGGGTCACCGCCGCCGGCGGGGTTGAAGAAGCTCGTGCCGAAGTGGCGGTCGGTCAGCGTCATGGTGATGGCGCCAGCGAGCACGGGCATCACGGCGATCAGCAGGTAGGCGGTGATGAGCCAGGTCCAGGCGAACATCGGCATCTTCATCAGCGTCATGCCGGGGGCACGCATGTTGAGGATGGTCACGATGATGTTGATCGAGCCCATGATGGAACTCGCGCCCAGGATATGCATGGCAAAGATGCCGGCATCCATCGAGGGGCCCATCTGCAGCGTCAGCGGTGCATACAGCGTCCAGCCGGCGGCGGGTGCGCCGCCCGGCATGAAGAACGAGCTCACCAGCATCAGCGCGGCAGGGATCATCAGCCAGAAGCTGAAGTTGTTCATGCGCGCGAAGGCCATGTCGGATGCGCCGATCTGCAGCGGGATCATCCAGTTCGCAAAGCCCACGAAGGCCGGCATGATGGCGCCGAACACCATGATCAGGCCGTGCATGGTGGTGAGCTGGTTGAACAGCTCGGGGTTCACCAGTTGCAGGCCGGGCTGGAACAGTTCGGCACGGATCAGCAGCGCCAAAACGCCGCCGATCATCAGCATGGTGAACGCGAACAGCAGGTACAGCGTACCGATGTCCTTGTGGTTGGTGGCATACACCCAGCGGCGCCAGCCGGACGGTGCATGGTGGTCGTGGCTGTCGTGTGCGTGCCCGTGACTGTCGAGAACTGCGCTCATTTTGAATTCCTCAATGCTCTGGGGCGGTGATTACTTGCCACGCTGGGCCACGATTTCCGCTGGCTGTACCAGCTGCCCGGTCTTGTTCGACCAGTTGTTCTTGGTGTAGGTGACCACGGCGGCGATGTCGGTATCGCTCAGTTGCTTCCACGAGGGCATGGCACCGTTGTTCACACCCTTGAGCAGCACCTGGATCTGCCTGGCATGGTCGGCGTCGAGCACGATGGCGGAACCGTCCAGCGGCTTGATGGCACCCGCACCCTTGCCGTTGGCCTGGTGGCAGGCCGCGCAGTTGGCTGCATAGACCTTTTCGCCGCGCTGGAGGATGTCGTCAAGCGCCCACACCTTGGCGGGGTCGTCGAGCTTGGCCGCAGCCTTCTTCTTTTGTTCGCCCACCCACTGGCTGTAATCCTCGGCCGACAAAACCTTCACATGGATGGGCATGTAGGCGTGTTCCTTGCCGCACAGCTCGGCGCACTGGCCATAGTAGTCGCCCACCTTCTCGGCGCGGAACCAGGTGTCGCGCACGAAGCCAGGAATCGCATCCTGCTTGATGCCGAAGGCCGGCACCATGAAGGCATGGATCACGTCGTTGGCGGTGGTGATGATGCGCACCTTCTTGTTGACGGGAACCACCATCGGGTTGTCCACCTTGAGCAGGTAGTTGGCAGGCGCCTCGCTCACATTGCCACTGTCGGACATGGCGCGGTGGCTGCTGTCGAGTGTGGAAATGAAGGCCAGGCCCTCGCCTTCGCCCGTGATGTAGTCGTAGCCCCATTTCCACTGGTAACCGGTGGCCTTGATGGTCAGGTCGGCGTTGGTGGTGTCTTTCTGGGCCACCAGGACTTTCGTGGCCGGCAGGGCCATGAGGATCACGATGATGAAAGGAATGATGGTCCAGACCACTTCCACCGTCACGGACTCATGGAAATTGGCCGATTTGGCGCCCCTGGATTTGCGGTGCTTCCAGATCGAATAGAACATCACGGCAAACACCGCAATGAAGATCACCGTGCAGATGATCAGCATCATCCAGTGCAGGAAATGCTGTTCTTCGGCAATCTTGGTGACGGGTGGTGCCAGGTTCAGCTGATTGACCGCAGGGCCGCCGGGCAGGTCTTGAACGGCATGGGCCGCGGTGCCCACCCATGCACCGGCAGTCAGTAGCAGAGAAGCCAGCTTGTTGGAAATGCTCTTCATAGTTCTCACTTACTTCTAAGCCTCAATTTAACCAATCACTTGGCGCGCCTGCGCGGGGTCAGGCAGCGCGCAAGGCCCTGCGGATCTCCAATGCCAGGGCCGGGCGAAGCTCGGGGCGCACGAAGCGCCCCACTTCCACCGAGCGGCCCTGCGCAGACAGCGTGATCAGCGAACGGTCTCCGGTTTTGGGCTCGACACGAACCCGGCTCCGGTCAAATTCGGCGCGCTCCAGCCTGCCCGCCGTCTCCCTCTCCACCACCAGGCGCGAACCTTGCAGCGAAATCCTCTCGCCGTCCGCTGCATGGCGACCGCACCTGGCCAATCCCAATCCGACAGCGACGATGGCCAGCCAGGCAAAAGGCATGTCCCACCTGCCACCATTCATCCAGAAAAGCTGGGCGATTGCCAACGACAAGGCACACAACCACATCCGCGCGTGTGCAACCGAGCCATTACGGGCCAGTTGCCAATCTATACGCTGGCCCGACACCGTGGCAAAGCGAAAAATCAGACTAGTCAACGCAAACGCCTGACAAACAACCACTGCACCAATGCAGCGCACCAACGCAACCAGCTCTCAATCGCCGGGAATTGTAGCGCTCCTTGTCCCAGATCATTGACAAGACGTTACGACTTAGAGCGTGTTTACGACCTGTTCATGGTGCCCGTTGCCCCGCAAAGGCCGTGGCTGCAAGGCGCAAACCGCAGACGGGCTGGTGGCCCGGCGAGGATTTGCAACGCGGCAGACGCTGCCTTTGCGGGGCAACCCTTCGGACAAGGCAGCAAACAAGCGGCCACGCCCGTTGTTGCCCACCTTGCCCAGGCCGGCAGCATGGGCTGCCGGCCTGGGCTGCTGCGGGCGCCTGGACCGTGGCCGTTTGCTGCCTTGCGGGCACCAGGAACAGATCGTGAACACGCTCTTAGCCCTTGTCGCCACTTTCGCGCAACATGGCCCGCATGTCTTGCAGGGAGACCGCGCTGCTTGCGCTCACCCGCACCCTGGGCTTGGGCTTGTAGGCGTGGCCATAGATGATTTCAAACGTCAGCGCCAGTTGCCCATCCTGTTCCGGGTCTCCCAGCTTGTCCTGTAAAACTTCGTGAAGGCGGCCACGCCAGTGGCGCCCGCGCAATGCCGGGAAACGCTGGGGGTGCAGGTTGCACCCCAGTTCCGCCAGTTCCTGCAACAGGCGTTGCGGCGTCGCAAAGGTCAGACGGATGCGCTCCATGTCCATCACGGGTTCGGCAAAGCCGGCGTGTACCAGCATGTCGCCCCAGTCGTGCATGTCGGTGAAGGACTGCCCTGCGGGAGGCCAGCCGAGCGCGGCATACACCGCGTGCAGTTCCTTCACGGTGTCGGGCCCGAGGCACGAGAACATCAGATAGCCATCCACGGCCAGCGCGCGGTGCCATTGGGTGATCAGGGCCTGCGGGTCGCTCGCCATGTGCAGGGCCATGTTGGCCCAGAGCATCTGCACGCTCCCATCCTGCGGCAAGCCGAACCGCGGACGCCCCGCACTCCATCGCGCCGGGCTCCACCAGGGCCGCGTCAGTGCCTGCATCGCCACGGGAAGGCAGTGCGGCGACGTTTCCGTCACCTGGCAAAGCGCCTGGGGATAACGGGCACTGACCAGGGCGTGGCCTTGCAGTCCGCCGCGCACCGCGTCCCAGTGGCACCAGGCTGCCGGGGGCTGGCGAATCCACTGCAACCGGTCGTCCATGCGCCGGGCCACCTCTTCGTGCAGCCAGGGCGATTGGGCAGGGGCAGCGGCATGCCAGCGGGCAGCAGCAACGGGGTCGATGGTGGGAGGGTGCTCGGTGGACATGGCGGCAGAAAAGGGGCAGACGAGTATATTGATGGAATGTTTTACACGATGCAGGCAGGGGCATCCCGGCGCATCAAAGCGCTCATTGACTGCCTGCCGAGCCAGTGCGCCGTGTGCCACGCCTGGCCGGCCCGGCGCGTGTGCGACGGCTGCGCCGCCCGGTTTGCGCAGCCCCGCACGCGATGCACGCGCTGCGCCTTGCCGGTGCCCGATGGTGTTTCGGAATGCGGCGCCTGCCTGCGCGAGCCGCCTGGCCTGGACGCATGCTTTGCCGCGGTGGACTATGGCTACCCGTGGGCCGGCGCCATCGCCGAATTCAAGTTCCGCAGCGATCCCGGATGGGCCACGGCGCTGGCCACGCTGCTGCGCAGCACGCCCTGGGTGGAACCGGCGCTGGAAGCCGCCGACCGGGTGCTTCCGGTACCGCTTTCGCGTGAACGGCTGCAGCAGCGCGGTTTCAACCAAGCCGCCCTGCTGGCCCGCCACATCGCCGGCCCCAAGGTGGACGCCACCCTGCTGCTGCGGCTGCGTGCCACCGAGGCGCAAAGTGGCCTGCCCCGCAGCCAGCGCCTGCGCAACCTGCAGGGCGCGTTTGCCGTCGAGCCGATCCGCGCCGCCGCGTTGCAGGGGCAACGCATTGTGCTGGTGGACGATGTCATGACCACCGGTGCGACGCTGAATGCCGCAGCCCACGCAGTGCGCGAGGCCGGTGCTGCGCACATCACGGCCATGGTGGTGGCGCGCACCGAATTGAACTGAAGAAACCTTTGTTTACGACGGCGCCGCACTTCGCCTGCGCATCCGCACGACAATGCCGACCATGTTCCATATCGTTCTGGTCGAACCCGAAATACCGCCCAACACCGGCAATGTGATTCGCCTGGCGGCCAACACGGGCTGCACGCTGCACCTGATCGAGCCCCTGGGGTTTTCCATGGAAGACCGGCTGATGCGCCGCGCCGGGCTGGACTATCACGAATACACGCAGGTGCAACGGCATCCGGGGTGGACCGCCTTCCTGCGCAACGTCCAGCCTGATCCGACACGCATGTTTGCCATGACCACGCATGGCAGCCAGACCGCTTATGACACCTGCTTTTTACCCGGTGACTGGCTGGTTTTCGGAGCGGAGACGCGTGGCCTTCCCGCTGAGCTGCGCGAAACCTTCCCGCCCACGCAGCGTGTGCGCCTGCCCATGGTGGCGGGGCAACGCAGCCTGAACCTGTCCAACGCGGTGGCAGTGACCGTGTTTGAGGCCTGGCGCCAGAACAGCTTTGGCATGCCGGGCGTGGCCACCGCTACCGCGGTGGAGCAATCGCTCTGACGCTTCGCGGCAATCAGGCCGCCTGGCGCATGGAGGTCAGGCGCCGCGAGTGCTCACTCACAAAATCAAGCAACACCTTGGTGCGCGCCGGCATCATGCGGCGCGATGGCAGCGCTGCATACACCGTGTAACGTGAAAAAATCCATTCAGGCAACACATGCACCAGCGCACCCGTGGCCAGATAGGGTGCTGCCAGCAGCCGCGACATCACGGTCACGCCCATGCCGTCCACTGCGGCGCGCAGCAGCACATCCGTGCTGACGGACTGCAACACCACCGGCATTTCCACCTCGTGCGCCGCCCCCGGGCCCTGCGCGGGCAGCAGCCGCAACCTGCGCGCAACACCGCTCTGGGTGCGGACCATCTGGCCTGAATCGCGCAGGTATTCGTGGTTGTGCAGATCGCCCGGCTCGGCGGGCACACCCTTGCGCTGCAGATACTGGGGCGCGGCAATCACGATGGCCTCCCCCTGAAGCATGGGCCGGGCCACGATATTGCCGTCGTAATCTCCGCCCGCCACCATGAAAGTGACATCAAACTCGTCCACCCGCGCCGAAGGGAACGCATCCACCACGACGTCGAGCAGGAGCCTCGGATAGCACGCATGCCAGGGTGCCAGCAGCGGCGCAAGAAAGTGCGTGGCCAGCACGGGCGCTGCCAGCACGCGAATGGTGCCGCGCAGGTCGCGGGTGCTCGCCGCAGCGGCCGCTTCGGCATCCTCGATTTCATGCAGGATGGCGCGCACCCGCTGCAGATAGGCCTCTCCGGCGTCGGTCAGGGCCAGCTTGCGGGTGGTGCGCTGCAACAGGCGCGTGCCCAGGTGCTGCTCCAGGTCGGCCACCAGCCTGGTGACCACAGGGGGCGAAAAATCCATGGACCGTGCCGCTGCGGCAAAGCCGCCCTCCTCGACGACGGCCTGAAAGACACGCATGGTCAACAATCTGTCCATTTTGGTAAATAAATGTTTGCCGATGGGTGGATTATTCCAATTTCACGAATTATTCATTGCCAGAAGAGCTCTTTTTCCACGGGATAACCCTCGATAAAGTCCACTCCATCGATGAGCGACACCCTTGCAGGCACTCACCGAGGCAGGACAAGACCGGCGCCAAGACACCCGGACTGGCCCTGGGGAACTGGCCCTGCTGTTTGAAGGAATCACCATGACCACCTACCGCACCCTGACCGTCGCCGCCGCCCTGGCCCTGAGCGCCCTTGCCGCCCAGGCGGACTCTCCACTGCCCCGTGATGGCGACTGGTCCAACCATCCCCCGACCGAGACCGGGGCCCCCGGCGCGCTGACCCGCGAAGCCGTGATCGCGGACCTGGTGGCTTCCCGCAAGGCGGGCACGCTGCCCCGTGATGGCGAGTGGTACATCGCCCCGGCGCCGCTGGGCGCCACCTCCGGCGCCTGGCAACCCGGCGGGATGCCCGCAGCAACACCCAACACGCTGGTCAGCGGCGACCAGTGAGACGATGAAAAGCGTAACGAACTGAACGCGCTTCAGGGCGCAGCGCCGTAGCTGCGCGCCAACGATTCGGCCACGCACACCGGCTTGTCGCTGCCCTCGCGCTCCACCGTCACCAGCCAGTTCATCTGCAGGCCGTCGGGCGCCAGGGGTTCGGTGGCCTGCAGCACCAGCCGCGCGCGCAGGCGGCTGCCCACGGGCACGGGCGCCGTGAAGCGCACCCGGTTCAGGCCGTAGTTCACCCCCATGCGGGCGCCTTCGATGCACATTCCGTCATCGAAAAAACGCGGAATCAGCGACAGCGTGAGAAAACCATGCGCAATGGGCGCACCAAACGGACCGGCCCTGGCCCGCTCGGGGTCCACATGAATCCACTGCTGGTCCCCCGTGGCCTGGGCAAACAGGTTGACCTGTTCCTGCGTGATGCCGATCCAGTCGGTCACGGCGACCTCCTGGCCCACGCAGGCACTGACTTCAGAGTAGGAGTGGAAGGTTTTCATGACGGCAATGGTGCGCCGCGGCCTGCACAAGGCCTGTCAGGCGGGTGACAGCGACACCCCATGCGCCCCCGCCGGTTGTCGATCAATCAGGCATCCAGCCAGGAACAGATCCCTTGCCACTGCTCCAGGTCGCGCGCCACGCGGGCGGGCGCCACGTCGAACAGCGTGAGCCCGTGCGCTGCCAGGTGCACATAGTTCTGCGTGTCGCGCAGGTAGCCCAGCACGGGGAAACCCAGGCTGTCCACGAAGTGGTGCAGTTGCTCGGCGGCCTTGGTGCGCGAATCCACCCGCATGCCGACGATGCCCACCTGCACGCGCGCGGCGTGGCGGTGTTCGGCCAGCTGGTCCAGAAAAGCGCGCGTGGCAAAAATGTCGAACACGCTGGGCTGCAGCGGAACGATGATGCGGTCGGCCAGCTTGAGCACATCGTTCAGGCGCCGGCCATGCAGGCCCGCCGGGGTGTCCAGCACCGCATGCGAGCTGCCCCTGGGCGGCCTGGCGATCTCGTCGGCACTGGCGTCCCAGGCGCCGATGGGGCGGGCAGCGGGCGGACGCAGGCCCAGCCACAGGCGGGCGGACTGCTGGCGATCGGTATCGCCCAGAATGACCGGGTGCCCTTGGCGGGCGTAATACCCGGCCACGTTCGTGGACAGCGTGGACTTGCCCACGCCGCCCTTGGGATTGGCAACAACGACCACTGGCATGACACAACCTCCCGGAATCAACCGTTGAATGAAATTTGGATGAAAAATGGCTCTAGCGCTTATGCATCAAGCGCAAGCAGCTATCAAAATAAAAGCAATTTTCAACTCAGGCATGCTGCCCGCCCCGCTTGACAAAGAACAGCCCGGCGCCCACCGCCATCAGCAGCCCGCCAAACACGCGGTTTTGCGTGCGCACGGCACTGGCGCTGCGCATCAGGCGGCGCAGGGCGCTGGCCCCGGCAGCGTAGCCGTGCATCACCGTCACGTCCACCGCCACCGTGGTGGCGGCCATCACCAGCAGCTGCAACCAAAGCGGGCGGCCATCGGTCATGAACTGGGGCAGCACGGCCACCATGAAGATGATGCCCTTGGGGTTGGTGGCGTTGGTCAAAAACCCCGTGAGAAAGCGCTTTTGCCACGGGCCGGCCGGTGCCGCGTCATCCCCCCGAATGGGGGAGGTGGCGCCCGCCCGCCACTGGCTCCAGCCCACATGGATGAGATAGCAGGCGCCCAGCACCTTCACCACGCTGAAGGCCAGCTCGGACGCCAGCAGCAGCGAGCCCACGCCCGCACCGGCAATCAGCAAGATCAGCAGCAGCCCCAGCTGCAGCCCGGCGATGGTGGCCCCGGTCTTGCGCACGCCGTACGACAGGCCGTGGCTCATCGACAGCACGGCCCCCGAGCCCGGCGACACCGCGATCAGGCAAGACGCCGCAAAAAAAGCCAGCCAGGTCTGCAAGTCCATGAAAAAGCCCCACGCAAGAAAGAAGGAAAGAAAGAAGGGCAGGCATCTTAGCAACCGGACGACCGACCCATTGAATCCGCCCCATAATACTCTCCAACGCTTATGGATAAAGCGCTGCAAGCTATCATTAAAATAGCAATCGAAAGCAGTGCCAGAATCGGCGCCACGCCCCCCGCCCACGCTCACACCCCATGGAACACGCACCCACCTGGCTCACCTACGGCTTTCTGTACCTGGGCGCCGCGGTGCTGGCCGTGCCCATTGCCAAGGCCCTGGGGCTGGGCGCCATCATTGGCTATCTGGCGGCGGGCATTGCCATCGGGCCGTGGGGCCTGGCGCTGGTGAGCAATGTGCAGGACATGCTGCACTTTGCCGAGTTCGGCGTGGTGCTGATGCTGTTCCTGGTGGGGCTGGAACTGCAGCCCAGCCGCCTGTGGAGCCTGCGCCGGCCCATTTTCGGCCTGGGTACGGCGCAGGTGCTGGGCTGTGCGGCTGCGCTGTTTGCACTGGGCTGGCTGGCGGGGCTGCCCTGGCGCATCGGCCTGGTGGGCGCGCTGGGGCTGGCGCTGTCGTCCACGGCGATCGCGCTGCAATCGCTGTCCGAGCGCAATCTGCTGCGCACCAGCAGCGGCCAGGCGGCGTTTTCCATTTTGCTGTTCCAGGACGTGGCGGCCATTCCCATCCTGGCCCTGCTGCCGCTGCTGGGCGCCGCCGCCGGCCACGACATTGAACTGAGCACCGGTGAAATGGCGGTGGAAGCGCTCAAGATCGTCGGCGTGATCGGCGCCATCGTGCTGGGGGGCCGGCTGCTGCTGCGCCCGCTGCTGCGCTGGATCGCCAAAAGCAAGACCCCCGAAATCTTCACCGCCGCCTCCCTGCTGCTGGTGGTGGGCATTGCGTACCTGATGGTGCTGGTGGGGCTGTCGATGGCGCTGGGCGCCTTTCTGGCCGGTGTGCTGCTGGCCGACAGCGAATACCGCCGCGAGCTTGAAGCCGACATCGCGCCCTTCAAGGACCTGCTGCTGGGACTGTTCTTCATCGCCGTGGGCATGAGCATCGACTTTGGCGTGCTCCTGCGTTCGCCCTGGCAGATGGCGGCCCTGGTGCTGGGTTTTCTGGCCGTCAAGGCCGTGGTGATCCATGGGCTGGCGCGGGCGGCCCATATTCCCTACCAGGAGCGGCCGGTGTTCACGCTGCTGCTGGCCCAGGGCGGCGAGTTCGCGTTTGTAGTGTTCCAGGCGGCCGCGGGCGCCCGGGTGTTGCCAGCCAAAACCGCTTCGCTGCTGATTGGCGCCGTGGCGCTGTCCATGCTGCTGAGCCCGCTGCTGCTGGTGCTGCTCGACCGGTTGCTGCTGCGCCGCTTCGCCACCCTCAAGCAGCCGCCCGCCGCGGCCGAGATTTCCGAGCCCCAGGAAGCGCCCGTGCTCATCGCCGGCTTTGGCCGCTATGGCCAGATCGTGGCCCGCGTGATGCTGGCGCAGGGCGTGCCCACCACCGTGCTCGACCACAGCGTCGAGATCCTGGAAGTGGCGCGCACCTTTGGCTACCGCGTCTTCTATGGCGACGCCACCCGGCTCGACCTGCTGCGCATGGCCGGCGCCGGCCAGGCCCGCGTGCTGGTGGTGGCGGTGGACGACCCCGAGCAGTCTCTCAAGATCGTGGCGCTGGCGCGCAAGCATTTCCCCCAGCTGGCCGTGGTGGCCCGTGCACGCGACCTCACGCACTGGAACGCGCTGCGCGACCTGGGCGTGACGAATGTGCAGCGCGAACTGTTCGAGTCGAGCATGCTGAGCGCCCGCAGCGTGCTCGAACTCATGGGCCTGCCGCCCGCCGAGGCGCAGGACATCACACAGCGCTTTCGCACACACAACATTGCGCTGGCCGAGCGCATGTACCCCCACCACGGAGACCACGCCAGGATGATTGCCGTGGCCCGCGAAGGGCGCAACCAGCTGGCCGAGCAGATGGCCAAGGAACGGCAGGAGCGCCAGGCGCCCGAAGCCGCGCCAGCCAATGGCCCCGCCGCACAGGCCTGGACTGGGACTTCTGAGCAGAAATAGCCTCTGGCGCTTGCACAACAAGCGCATACAGCTAACTATTCAATAGCAACAATAGCAAAGTCCGTTCACCCCCACGTACCATCGCCCCCATGGACCTGCCCGAAACCCCGTGGATACACACCCTGCGCCTTGTGCTGGAGATCGCAGCCACCGTCGCCTTTGCGCTGTCGGGCGTGATCGCCGCCGCGCGCCAGCGCATGGACGCCGTGGGCGTGTGCGTGGTGGCCTTTGTGGCCGCCTTTGGCGGCGGCACCTTGCGCGACCTGCTGCTGGACCAGCGGCCCTTCTTCTGGGTGCGCTACACCGGCTATGTGTGGGGCATCCTGGCGCTGTGCGTGGGCACCATGCTGTTCATGCGCCAGCGCCACTTCAAACCCACCGAGCGCGCCATGCTCTTGCCCGACACCATCGGCCTGGGCCTGTTTGCGGCGATCGGGGTGGATGCGGCCATGGCCCTGGGGCTCCCCCCGCTCATCGCCGTCATGATGGGCGTGATCACCGGGGTGTTTGGCGGCGTGCTGCGCGACGTGCTGTGCAACGAGGTGCCCCAGGCCTTCAGCGACCACCGCCCCTACGCCCTGTGCGCCTTTGCCGGCGGCTGGGTGGACGTGGCCCTGCGCCAGTTCCAGGCGCCCGACTGGGCCCCGCTGCTGGCCTGCGTGCTGGTGACCGGCGGGCTGCGCGTGCTGGCGCTGTGGCGCAACTGGCAGTTGCCGGCGTGGCGGGTGTAAAGACGCACTGCGCGTGCTGCGAGTCTTAAAACAAAAATAGCTGCTGGCGCACTATGCATGTGCGCCAGCAGCTATTCATTCAGAAGCAACCGGGGTGCGGATCAATCGAGACTTGCGCCCGACTCCTTGACCACCTTGCCCCACTTCACCGATTCCGACTGGATGAAGGCGGCAAACTTGGCGGGCGTCTCGTTGACGGGATCGCCACCCTGGTCAACGATCTTTTTCTTCACCTCGGGGTTGGCCAGCACCTTGGCCAGCGCACCGCTGATCTTGGCCAGCACCGGCGCGGGCGTGGCCGCCGGCGCGAACATGCCGAACCACGACATGGCCTCATAGCCGGGCACGCCGGCTTCGGCGATGGTTGGCACATCGGGCAGCTCGGGCGAGCGCTTGGCGGTGGTGATGGCGATGGCGTGCAGCTTGCCCGAACGCACATGCGGAATCACCGAGGGCATGTTGTCGAACATGATGGCGATCTGGTTGCCCAGCAGGTCGGTCACGGCCGGTGCGCTGCCTTTGTAGGGGATGTGCGTGAGATCCACCTTGGCCAACGACTTGAACAGTTCGCCCGAGAGGTGTGGCGAAGCGCCGTTGCCGGGCGAGCCGAAGTTGATCTTGCCGGGGTTGGCCTTGGCATAGGCAATCATCTCGGGCACGGTCTTGAACGGCTGCTTGGGGTTGGCCACCAGCAGGTTGGGCACATTGGCCACGCGCGTCAGCGGTGCGAAGTCCTTGATGGGGTCAAAAGGCATCTTCTTGTACAGGCTGGCGTTGATGGCGTGCGTGCCCACGGTGCCCATGAACAGGGTGTAGCCGTCGGCCGCGGCCTTGGCGGCATATTGCCCGCCAATGTTGCCGCCCGCACCGGCCTTGTTTTCCACCACCACCGGCTGGCCCAGCTCGGTCGAGAGGTATTGGCCCACCAGGCGCGCCAGGATGTCGGTCGTGCCGCCGGCCGCGAAGGGCACGACGATGGTGATGGGCTTGGTGGGAAAGGCCTGCGCGAAGGCAGCGCCCGGCAGGGCCGCCGCGCCCGCAGCCAGGCTGGCCAGGACTGCCAGGGCCTTGCGGCGGCCGGTCAGGAACGTGCGGTGGTGGGTGGAAGTGGTCATGGTCGTTTCCTCTGTGTTGATCGGGAGTGGAGTCCGCTGCGCGGGGCATTTGGGTGTCCGTGCGAAACAGACGGGTTCAGGGGCCCTGCTGGGGCCGGGTTGGAAGAGCGTGGGCAGGCATGTGCGAAAGAATCCCCGGGGCTCACACCCCCGCCACGCCCACGGTCATGCCGCCGCAGACATACAGCACCTGGCCCGTGACGAAGCCGCTGCGCGCATCCAGCAGGTAGCTGGCGGCATGGGCCACGTCGTCGGGCGTGCCGATGCGCTTGACGGGCACGGCATCGATGATGGCGCGGGTGCGTGGTGCTTCGGGCGGGTTGGCGCGGTCGAACAGCGCGGTGCGGATGGGGCCGGGCCCGATGGCGTTGGCCGTGATGCCGTGCTGCCCCAGCTCCAGCGCCCACACGCGTGTCATGCCGATCAGGCCGGCCTTGGTGGCGGCGTAGGCGGTGCGCAGCTCCTTGCCCAGCGCCGCGCGCGAGGACATGTTGACGATGCGCCCGAAACCCGCCGCCTTCATGCCCGGCAGCAGCGCCTGCATGCACTGGAAGGCGCAGCGCAGGTTCAGCGACACCGCCAGGTCGAACTCGGCCAGTGTCTGGTGCTCGGCATCGGCCGGCACCACCACGCCCACGTTGTTGACCAGCCGGGTGATGGGGCCGCTGGCCAGTGCCTCGTGCAGTGCGCGCGCGGTGTCTGCCGCATCCGACAGATCGGCGCGGATGCCACCGTGCAAGCCATCCACCACGCGGTCGATGACGACCGGCAGGTAGCCCTCGGCGCGGCAGCGTTCGGCAATGGCGGCACCGATGCCGGCGGCGCCGCCCGTGATCAGCACGCGTGCGGGAGTGGTGTTCGGGTGGGTCATGGCTTTTGCAGGTGCGTTGCGTGGTGCGCCAACGGTTCAGGCACCCGTGGCCAGAAAGGCGGCCAGTGCGGCGTCGAACGCGGCCGGCGCTTCAAGGTTGGACAGGTGCGAAGCAGGCACCTCGGCAAGGCGCGCGCCCGCAATGGCCCGCTGCATGGCCTGCGCATCGGCCACGGTGGTGACCGGGTCGCTGGCACCGGCAATCAGCAACGTGGGCACGCGGATGGCGGCAATCGCCTCGCGCAGGTCGGCCTGGGCCAGGGCATCGCAGCAGGCGGCATAGCCTTCGGGCGCGATGCCGGCAATCCAGCGTTGCGCCGTGGCCACCCGCGCGGACTGGGCCGCGATGAAGGGCTCGGTGAACCAGCGGCCGGGCGACGAGGCGGCCAGTTCGGCCATGGCTGCAGTGCCTTTTTCGCGCACCAGCGCGGCACGGGTTTGCCAGCCTTCGGCCGTGCCAATTTTTGCGGCGCTGTTGCAGACCACCAAACGGTTCAGGCGCTCGCCCGCATGCACGCCCAGCCACAGTCCGGTGAGGCCGCCCATGGAGATGCCGCAAAAGCTGGCCTTGGCGATGCCCAGCGCATCCAGCAGCGCCAGCACATCACCGCCGAGCTGGTCCAAGCTGTACGGGCCTTGCGGCACCACGCTGCCCCCATGGCCGCGCGTGTCGTAGCGCAGCACGCGGTGGGTCTGGGCGAAATGCTGCGCCTGCGCGTCCCACATCTCCAGCGTGGTGCCCAGCGAGTTGGAAAACACCAGCACGGGCGCATCAGCGGGCCCGTCCAGGCGCACGCGAAAACGCCCGCCGGGGGTTTCGATGGTTTGGGTCTGCACGGTGTTGTGTGTTGGCACGGTCAGACGCGTTCGAGGATCACGGCAATGCCCTGCCCCACGCCGATGCACATGGTGCACAGCGCGTATTTGCCGCCGGTGGCGTGCAGGCGGTTCACGGCCGTGGTGGCCAGGCGGGCGCCGCTGGCGCCCAGCGGGTGGCCCAGTGCAATGGCGCCGCCCCATGCGTTCACGCGGGCGTCGTCGTCTTTCAGGCCCAGGGCGCGCAACACGGCCAGGCCTTGCGCGGCAAAGGCTTCGTTGAGCTCGATCACGTCCATGTGGTCGATGGTGAGGCCGGTCTGGGCCAGCACCTTCAGCGTGGCGGGCGTGGGGCCAAAGCCCATGATGCGCGGCGCCACGCCGGCGGTGGCCATGCCCACCACGCGGGCGCGCGGCGTCAGGCCGTATTGGGCAGCGCTGGCTTCGTTGGCCAGCAGCAGCGCGCAGGCGCCATCGTTCACACCCGAGGCATTGCCTGCGGTGACGGTACCGTCAGGCCGCACCACGCCCTTGAGCCTGGCCAGCGCTTCCAGGCTGGTCTTGCGGGGGTGTTCGTCGGTGTCCACGACGATGGCATCGCCTTTTTTCTGCGGGATGGTGACGGGGCAGATCTCACGCGCCAAGTGGCCCGCTTCGATGGCGGCCACGGCACGCAGCTGGCTGTTCATGGCCATCAGGTCCTGTGCCTCGCGCTCGATGCCGAAATCGGTGGCCACGTTTTCAGCCGTTTCAGGCATCGAATCCACGCCGTATTGCGCCTTCATCAGCTTGTTGACGAAGCGCCAGCCAATCGTGGTGTCATACACCGCGTTGTTGCGCGAGAAGGCGCTTTCTGCCTTGGGCATGACGAACGGGGCGCGGCTCATGCTTTCCACGCCGCCGGCGATCATCAAACCCGCTTCGCCGGCCTTGATGGCGCGCGCGGCCGTGCCCACGGCGTCCAGGCCCGAACCGCACAGGCGGTTGATGGTGGCGCCCGGCACTTCCACCGGCAGGCCCGCCAGCAGGCTGGACATGTGGGCCACGTTGCGGTTGTCTTCGCCGGCCTGGTTGGCGCAGCCATAGAGCACGTCGGTCACGGCGGCCCAGTCCACGCCCGGATTGCGCTCCATCAGCGCCTTGAGCGGGATGGCGCCCAGGTCGTCGGTGCGCACGCTCGAAAGCGCGCCGCCGTAGCGGCCAAAGGGAGTGCGGATGGCGTCGCAGATGAAGGCTTGGGTCATGGGTGTCTTCTGGGGTTTTGCGGGTTGGGGAGGAAGTCAGGCCTGGATGGGCAGGCCGACAAGGCGTTCGAGTTCGGCGTGGTCCAGCCCGTCGACCTTGTCGATGAGCTTGAGGCCCTGCGGCGTGCAGGCCAGCGTGGCGAGGTCGGAGTAGATGCGCTTGACGCAGCCAATGCCGGTGAGCGGATAGGTGCACTGCGCCACCACCTTGCTGGCGCCCTGCTTGGTGAGCAAGTCCATCATCACCCAGGTCTGCTTGGCGCCGATGGCCAGGTCCATGGCACCGCCGACGGCGGGAATGGCGCCGGGCTCGCCCGTGCTCCAGTTGGCCAGGTCGCCCGTGGCCGACACCTGGAAGGCGCCCAGCACACAGATGTCGAGGTGGCCGCCGCGCATCATGGCAAAGCTGTCGGCATGGTGGAAATACGCGCCGCCGGGCAGCAAGGTGACGGGCTGCTTGCCCGCGTTGATGAGGTCGTAGTCTTCGCTGCCCGCGGCCGGCGCCGGGCCCATGCCCAGGATGCCGTTCTCGCTTTGCAGGATGACCTCGCGGCCTGCGGGGATGTGGTTGGCCACCAGGGTGGGCTGGCCGATGCCCAGGTTGACATAGGCACCGTCGTGGATGTCTTGCGCCACCCGTTGGGCCAACGCTTCTTTACTACGTTTTTGATAGCTACTCACGCTTGCTCCTTTTGCGCCAGAGGCCAATTTCATGCTGATTTCTTGAAACCACCGGCCTGCGTGGCAACGCGGGCGATCTTCACCACATGGCTCACATGGACGCCCGGCGTGACGATGGCTTCGGGGTCGAGCGCGCCCAGTTCGACCACCTCGTGCACCGTGGCAACCGTGGTCTTGGCAGCGGTGGCCATCACCGGGCCGAAGTTGCGCGCCGACATGCGGTAGGTGAGGTTGCCCCAGCGGTCGCCCTTGTCGGCCTTGATCAGGGCCACGTCGCCATGAATGGGGTACTCCAGCACATAGTGCCTGCCATTGATTTCGCGCGTCTCCTTGCCCGCCGCCAGCTCGGTGCCATAAGCCGTGGGGCAGAAGAAGGCGCCAATGCCAGCACCTGCGGCGCGGATGCGCTCGGCCAGGTTGCCCTGGGGCACCAGCTCCAGTTCGAGCTTGCCGCTGCGGTACAGCCCGTCAAACACATAGCTGTCGGCCTGGCGCGGAAAGCTGCAGATGATCTTGCGCACCTGGCCCGCCTTGAGCAAGGCGGCCACGCCCTGCTCGGCGTTGCCGGCGTTATTGTTGACGATGGTCAGGTCGCGCGCGCCATGGGCCATCAGTCCGTCGATCAGCTCGTCAGGAATGCCCGCCGTGCCAAAGCCGCCAATCAACACGGTGGCGCCATCCTTCACACCCGAAAGTGCCTGCGCCACCGAGTCCGCTATCTTGTTGATCATGGAAAGTCTTCCGGGGAGGTATCAATAAAAGCGCCCTCATTTGTTCGTATAATGAACAAATGTTCGCATAAAGAATTATAAGCCGGGCACTCCATGAACACCAATACCCCTCCTGTCAGTCCCAAACCCGGGGACAGCTATGTTCAGTCGTTCGCGCGCGGGCTGGAAGTGATCCGCTCGTTCAGCGCCTCCGCGCCGCAGCAGACGCTCAGCGAGGTTGCCGCGCAGACCGGGCTGACCCGCGCGGGCGCACGGCGCATCCTGCTCACGCTGCAGACCCTGGGCTATGTGGAAAGTGACGGCCGGCTGTTTCGCCTGACGCCGCGCATCCTCGATCTCGGCTTTGCCTACCTGTCGTCCATGCCCATCTGGGATCTGGCCGAGCCGGTGATGGAGGAACTGGTGGAGCAGGTGCGCGAATCGTGCTCGGCGGCCGTGCTCGACGGCCTCGATATCGTCTATGTGCTGCGGCTGCCCACCCACAAGATCATGCGCACCAACCTGGGCGTGGGCTCGCGCCTGCCCGCCGCCTGGACATCGATGGGGCGGGTGTTGCTGGCGGGCCTGCCCGACGACGAACTGGTGGCGCGGCTGCAGGGGCTGAGCCCGCAGCGCTTCACCCAGCACACCACGGTGGACATGCCTGCCCTGCTGGAGCACATCCGCCAGGCACGCTCGCAGGGCTGGTGCCTGATCAACCAGGAACTGGAGGAAGGGCTGATCTCGATCGCCGCGCCGCTGACCAACCGTGCGGGCCAGACCGTGGCCGCGCTCAATATCAGCGGCCAGGCCAACCGCACGAGCGCCGAGGTGATGCAGGCCACCATGCTGCCCGCGCTGCTGCGGGCAGCGCAGACCATTTCACGCATGCTGGGCACCCAGCCCAACTGACACGCGCGCCATGTGCTTTGAACCTATTGATCCGGCCCTGTGATGTCTCAAGCACCGTTCAGGCCGAGCCCTTCGGCGGGCTTAGGACAGGCTTGTCGAAGCCCTTCGACGAGCGCAGGGCGAACGGTTCAAACTACATCGGGCCGGATCAATAGAACCGGCGACTGTCCATGACAAGCGGGGCGCGCGCTAGCTATTTAACTCTTGCGAAAACCCAGCACCAGCACCACGGCCCCCAGCGCAATGGCGCCCAGGCTCAGCCACTGGGGCACAGTCACCGTCTCCCTGTCCTTCACGGTGAGTTCCAGCGGACCGAGCTTGGCCTGCGTGGTTTCCTTGGTGAAGCTGAAACCGCCGGTAAAAAACCCGGCCAGACCCAGCACGATCAGGATCACTCCGGTCAGACGCAGTGCATTCATGGCAAATCCCCCAAATCCGGGGCTGTTGGACAACGGCGCAGCAGCGACCCCGGTTTCCCCGCCTGTGCCCGGCCACTGTAGGGCTGGGCAAGCGCGGCGCTTGTAGGACACCACCGCAGCTGCGCCGCGCCCTCCCCGGCGCAGCCGCATGCTACGCTCTGCCCCCATGTTCAACCCGTCCCAAGCCGATGTGCGCCGATTCCTCTGCGCGGTGCACGCCAAGACCCTGAGCGGCCAGCCCATGGAGGCCATCGAAACCCTGGCCAGCCTGTGGATCGCAGAGCACCCCGAATACCACGCCGAGTTGGCCGACGCCGATGCCGCCGTGGCGCGCAACTACGACGAAACACCGGAGCAGACCAACCCGTTTTTGCACCTGTCGATGCACCTGTCGATCAGCGAGCAGTGCAGCATCGACCAGCCGCGCGGCATCCGCCAGGCGGTGGAGTTGCTCACGGCGCGCCTCGATTCCCTGCACGATGCGCACCACGCAACCATGGACTGCCTGGGCCAGATGCTGTGGGAAAGCCAGCGCGCCGGCCGCCCGCCCGATGGCGACGCCTACATCGCCTGCGTGCAGCGCCGCGCCACGCGGGACTGAAGCGGCGCCAACACGGCATTGACCGCGGCAGGACTTCCACCGCAGTGGATGGACGCCATGGCGCTCGTCCGCAGGTTCATGGGGCCGGCTCCGGTCTCATGCCGACAAGCCAGAAACCGCACAGTTCCGCGCCCCCGCGGGCCCATCCCGCAGCGCATAGTCGCGGGGAAATACCAGCACGTCACATGGCACACTGCCCACCAGCCGGCCCGCCACGCTGCCCATCAGCCACTCGAAGGGCGCCGGGCGGCGCTGGTACCCGACTGCAATGAGATCGGCGCCAGAGGCTTCGTGCTGCACGGCAAGCTGGCGCGCCGGATCTCCGGCCCCCAGCACCGTGGCGACCCGGTTGCGCCGGGTGTCAAAAGCGGTGGCCAGCGGCAGCATCCTGCGGCGTGCGTGCTCCCGCACTTCGGCGCGATAGGTCTGGATGGCTTGCATCGACGCCTCGGCGCTGCGCAGCTTGGCCTCGTTGCGGCGGTCAATGGCGTGGTAAAGCTCCAGCAGCGCCTCGGCTTGCAGCCCCCCGGCATACCGCACCAGCGCCCCCGCGGTGTCGGAGAAATCCACCGCAACCAGCACATGCCGATAGGCACCCTGCGGCGCCTTCTGCACGATCAGCACCGGGCAGCGACTACCGCGCAGGACCCGCGCCCATGGCGAGCCCCGCAACAGGTGCACCCAACTGAAATGCGCGCGCCGGTCCATCACCAGCAAGTCCGCTCCCGCCGCCGCGGCCAGCGCATCGGTCACCACGTCGCCGGTGCCCTGTCCTCCTGAAACGACGGCAACGCCGTGGCGCCGGGCCAGCTGGCGCGCCCGCTGCTCCAGCCGCGCGTGCGGGTCGGTGAACTTGGGATCGGGCATGTCGATGCCATAGACGATGCGCAAGCGCGCATGGTGGCTGGCTGCGACCATGGCAGCGCGGTCCAGCGCCTGCTCGGCGGCGGCAGAAAAATCAGTCAGGGCAACAATGGTCTGAAGGTGCATGGAACTTCCCGGTAAGCGTACGAACGGCCGGCGCAGGGCGCCGCGCTGAGACGCGCCATCAGTGCGCCCACGCAACGGAAAACCACGGAACGTGAGCGGGGGAAGCCGGAGGCTCAATAGCGGCAGCGCGACATGCAGTCGCGTGCGCTGGTCCGGCAACACGGCCCGGCGGTGGTTCGATGACGCTCTTGGGGAAGAAGAAACCGCCGGGCCCAGGAATCTGGGGCCGGCGAAGCTGGTTTCAGAACACCCGTCCTTTGCACGATGCGTGCGGGCAGCACAGCCGTCTTGGACGACTCGGCGGCACGGACACAGGAGGGAGAAACCAGAAAACGCATAAGGGCATTTTACGAACGAGTCGCCCAAAGGGCAACCAAGCCCCTGCGCGGCGTGCCAGATAAGCCGGCACCTGCGGCGGCCAACGCCCCATGTGTGCCGGCACAAACAAAAGAGCCCGCTGGCTGCGGGCTCCATGCGAATGGCGTGGGCCGGCGGGGCAAGGCCCCAACCGGAAGTCAGGTCAGCGGAAACGCGATTGCGGCACCGTGTGCAGGTCGCCCTCGAGCGAGCCCACATAGCTTGCCAGCGCCTTCAACTCCGCATTGGTGAACTGCTTGGCGACGCCGCCCATGATGGCGTTGCCGCGGCCAATATGGGTGTTCTGTTCCACCTTGTAGGACTTGAGCGCCACGAACAGGTAATCGGCGTGCTGGCCTGCGATCTTGGGATACGACGGGTCGATGGGCTTGGCGAAGTTGTCACCGTGGCAGGACACGCAGGCACCTTTTTTCAGCAGCTCGGCCACTTGCACGCTGGGTTCACGGCCCGGCTTGGCGGCCACTTCGGCGCCGGTCTTGCCATGTTGTTCGTAATAGGCCGACACATCGGCAATGTCCTGTTCGGACAGCGAATCGGCAATGCCGCGCATGGTGGGGTGCTTGCGCTCGCCCTTCTTGTAGGCGGTGAGCGCGGCAGCAATGTACTTGCCGCTCTGGCCCGAAATCATGGGCACCTTATGCACTTCGGGAAAGCTGGACTGATAACCCGGAATGCCGTGGCAGCCAATGCACATCGCAATTTTCTGCTTGCCGGCTTCGACATCACCCTTGGCTTCCTGTGCGTGGGAAAACGCCGTCACGGAAGCGACAGCCAGGGCAAATATCGAGGTCAACGTCTTGTTCATTTTGCGCGCACAATCGTATGAGGGTTCAGCTCGGGGCTCTGATCAGCCTGCAATTATAGCCAGCGCTTTGTCAAGCCCATCCATCAACGATCCGGTGTTTTTGTTCATGAAATTTCAAGGCTCCCAGAACTACGTCGCCACCCAAGACCTGATGCTTGCCGTGAACGCGGCCATCACGCTGCAACGCCCGTTGCTCGTCAAGGGAGAGCCCGGCACCGGCAAGACCATGCTGGCCGAGGAAGTGGCCCAGGCGCTCGATATGCCGTTGCTGCAGTGGCACATCAAGTCCACCACCAAGGCGCAGCAGGGCCTGTATGAATACGACGCCGTGAGCCGCCTGCGCGACAGCCAGCTCAATGACGGCGACAGCGCCGGGCGCGTGAAGGACATCCGCAACTACATCGTGCAGGGCGTGCTGTGGCAGGCCTTCACGGCCGACCGCCCCGTGGCGCTGCTGATCGACGAGATCGACAAGGCCGATATCGAGTTTCCGAACGACCTGCTGCGCGAGATCGACCGCATGGAGTTCTACTGCTACGAGACACGCGAGCTCATCAAGGCCAAGCACCGCCCCCTGGTTTTCATCACCTCGAACAACGAAAAAGAGCTGCCCGACGCGTTTTTGCGCCGCTGCTTCTTTCACTTCATCAAGTTCCCTGAAGCCGACACCATGCGCCAGATCGTGGATGTGCACTTCCCCACGCTCAAGAGCGAGCTGCTGGGCGTGGCGATGAAGACGTTCTACGACGTGCGCAACCTGCCCGGCCTGAAAAAGAAACCCTCCACCAGCGAACTGCTCGACTGGCTCAAGCTGCTGGTGGCCGAGGACATTCCGCTGGCCGCCCTGCAAAGCGCCGACAACAAGGTGGCCGTGCCGCCGCTGGTGGGCGCGCTGCTCAAGAACGAGCAGGACGTGAGCCTGTTCGAGAAGCTGGTGTTCATGAACCAGAGAAACCGATGAGCCCCGCGCACCACAGCGACCCAGCCTGCGGTGCCCGGATGGCCGCCGCGCCCCGGCAGAACGGGTCCGCAGCACGGGCCACCGCACTGGATATTTCGCATGGCTGACACCAAACGACTGCTGATGGAAGGCGTTTCCGACGCCGTGGGCTTTGTCGGCGGCGCGCTGGCAGGCTTCTGGCTGGGCCAGCTGCTGGGCTTCGACATCTTTGCCACCGGCTACGGCACCGCCAGCCTGGTGGGCATCGTGCTGGTGGGCCTGGGCGGCGGCCTGGGCCTGCACGCGGCACGGCGCTGGCGCGCCAGCCGCCGCGCCACATCGGAAAAGTGACCATGGCCCTGGTCGCCCCCGTCACCCTGCGCGAGCGCGGCGTGCGCCTAGAGCCGCTGGCACTGGCCCATGAAGAAGGGCTGCGCGCTGCGGCTGCCGATGGCGAGCTATGGAAGCTGCGCATCACCTCCGTGCCCGAACCCGATGGCACGCGCGCCTACATCGAGAGCGCACTGGCCATGCGCGAGCAAGGCCACCGCTTTGCCTTTGCCGTGGTGAATGACGCCACGGACCGGGTGCTGGGGTCCACGAGCTACCACGACATCGTTCCTGCCGTGAAGCGCGTGGAGATCGGCTACACCTGGTATGCCCAAAGCGTGCAGCGCACCCATATCAACACCACCTGCAAGTTGCTGATGATGGGCCACGCCTTCGACACCCTGGGCTGCCATGTCGTGGGCTGGCGCACCGACAACTACAACTTTGCCTCGCAACGCGCCATCGAACGCCTGGGCGCCAGGAAGGACGGCGTGCTGCGCGGCCACGCATTGCGCCGCGACGGCACCATCCGCGACACGGTGATGTACAGCATGCGCTCGGGCGAATGGCCCGAGGCCAAGGCACAATTGCTATATCTTTTAGAGCAGCATGCGCACAACCCATAAGCGCTGGAGGCAAAAATCATGCTAATCGACTTTTTCTACACGCTGCGCGCCGCCAAGCTGCCCGTGTCGGTCAAGGAATACCTCACGCTGCTCGAAGCCCTGCAGGCCGGCGTGGTGGGGCCCAAGTCGGTGGACGGCTGGAGCCTGGACGACTTCTACCACCTGGGCCGCACCGTGCTGGTCAAGGACGAGAAGCACTACGACAAGTTCGACCGCGCCTTCGCTGCCTATTTCAAGGGCGTGGAAATGGTGGCCGACTTCACCAAGGAAATCCCCGCCGACTGGCTGCGCAAGATCCTCGAGAGCGAGCTCACGCCCGAACAGAAGGCCGCCATCGAGAAGATGGGCTGGGACGAGCTGATGGAGACATTGAAGAAGCGCCTCGAAGAGCAGAAAGAGCGCCACGAAGGCGGCAGCAAGTGGATCGGCACCGGCGGCACCAGCCCGTTTGGCCACGGCGGCTACAACCCGCAGGGCATTCGCATTGGCGGCGCCGGCAAGAACAAGAGCGCCGTGAAGGTGTGGGAGCAGCGCGCCTACAAGGACTACGACGACCAGCAGGAACTGGGCACGCGCAACATCAAGGTGGCGCTGCGCCGCCTGCGCAGGTTTGCGCGCGAGGGGCATGAGCTGGAACTGGACCTGCCCGACACCATCCGCAGCACGGCCGCCAACGCGGGCTTCCTCGACATCAAGATGGTGCCCGAGCGGCACAACAACGTGAAGGTGCTGCTGCTGATGGACGTGGGCGGCACGATGGACGAGCATATCCAGCGCGTGGAAGAACTCTTTTCTGCCGTGAAGACCGAGTTCAAGCACCTGGAGTTCTATTACTTCCACAACTGCGTGTACGACTTCATGTGGAAGAACAACCGCCGCCGCTTTGCCGAAAAGTTCGCCACCTGGGACATCATCCGCAAGTACAACAAGGACTACAAGCTGATCTTCGTGGGCGACGCCACCATGAGCCCCTACGAAATCCTGCAGCCCGGCGGCAGCGTGGAATACAACAACGAAGAAGCGGGCGCGGAATGGATACAGCGCCTCACGCACGCCTTCCCCAAGTTCGCGTGGATCAACCCCGAGCCGCAAGGCGTGTGGCAGTACCGCCAGAGCATCAGCATCATCGAGCAGCTCATCGGCAACCGCATGTACCCTTTGTCACTCAAGGGGCTCGAGGAAACCATGCGGCTGCTGTCAAAATAGGCGCATGCCCATCACTCCCCCAACGCCGGCCCGATGGCCGGCGTTGCTGTTTTTCTGCATGGTGTGCCTTCAAGGCTGCAGCCTGTTGCCCCGGGGCAAACACAGCGCCGCTGCAGACACCACCGCCTCCACCCCGGCCACTGACAGTTCCGCCCTGCCCGCATTCACGCTCGAAGTGCGAGCGCCCGATGGGGTGCGCGAGACGCTGGAACGCCATCTGGAACTGCGGCGTTTCCGGACCCTGCCCGATCTGCAGGACGGCGAATTGCAGCGCCTGCTGGGCGCTGCCGACGCCAACGCGCGCGAACTGCTGGGCACCCTGGGCTACTTTGCCCCCACCATCACGGTGCTGATGACCGACACCCCGGGCAGCAGCGCCGGCTTGCGTGCCGTGGTCGTGGTGGTCGAGCCCGGCCCGCAAACCCGCATTGCCAGCACCCGCATCACCGTGGACGAGCGCACCGACGAGGACACCGAAAACCGCGCACGCAGGCAGCAACGGGTGCAGCGCAACTGGTCGCTGCTGCCCGGGCAGCCCTTCACCCAGTCGGCCTGGGACAGCGCCAAGACCGACGGCCTGCGCCAGCTGCAGGTGCGCCGTTACCCCACGGCCCGCATTGCGCAAAGCCGGGCCGAGGTCGATGCAGACACCCACGAGGCGGCGCTGAGCGTGCACTACGACACCGGCCCCGCCTACCGCTTCGGCCCCCTGACGGTGCAAGGCAGCGACCGCTACGACCCCGATGGCGCGCGGCGCCTGGCCCGCCTGCCCACCGGTGCCTTCTATGACGAGGCGCAATTGCTGGATGCGCAGTTGCGCCTGGCCAGCAGCGGTTACTACGACGCCGTGTTTCTCACGCTCGACACCGAAGGCACCGACCCGCAAGCCGCCCCCGTGGTGGCGCAGGTGCGCGAGGCGCGGCTGCAAAAGCTGGTGTTTGGCGCCGGCCTGTCCACCGACAGCGGCCCCCGCCTTTCCATGGACCACATCCACAACCAGTTGCCCGGCATTGGCTGGCGCTCGGTCAGCAAACTGTCGCTGGACCACGAGACCAAGCTGGCAAGCACCGAGTGGACCGATCTGCCCGACGAGAACGGTTGGCGCTGGTTTGCCTCGGCACAGGCGCAGCGCGAAAGCATAGGCGACTACCAGGTCAACAGCGCGCGCCTGCGATCCGGCCGCAGCAAGAGCGGCGCCCGCATCGACCGCAACTATTTTCTGCAATACGACTACGCCAACAGCCAGGGCCTGAACGCTCCGCCCTCGGGCACGGCACTCAGCGTGAACTACGGCTGGACGGGCCGCTATTTCAACAGCACCGTGGCGCCCACGCGCGGGTACGGGCTGGCGGTGGAACTGGGGGCAGGCACCACGCTCAACCCCGACCGTGCGCCCTTTGTACGCACGCTGCTGCGCTGGCAAGCGTTCATTGCGGCGGGCCGGGTGCAGGCAGAGACCGGCGGCGCCCGCAATGCCCGTGTCGCCCTGCGGGCCGAAGCCGGCGCCGTGCTGGCGCGCGAGGCAGCGCAGATCCCGGTAACACAGCTCTTTCTGACCGGTGGCGACACCACCGTGCGCGGCTATGGTTACCGCACCATCGGTGCCCGCACCGAAAACAACCAGCTCTACGGCGGCCGCTATCTGGGCCTGGCCAGCGCGGAATGGCAACGCCCCATCGTCTACAACGGGGCCATGACCGACTGGGAGAGCGCCGTGTTTGTCGATGCCGGCGCCGTGGCCGACCGCGTGGGCGACCTGGACCCCCGCGTCGGCGTGGGCGCTGGCGTGCGCTGGCGCAGCCCGGTGGGCCCGCTGCAGGCCGACCTGGCCTATGGCGTGCAGGCGAAACAACTTCGGCTGCATTTGCGCCTGGGGTTCAGCTTCTGATGCGCCGCAAAACACCCGCCCATCGCGCACCCTCGGCAGATTTCTCTGCGGGCAGCGCCACGCCGCCCACCGCCCCCGCGCGGGGCCAGCGGGCGCGCCAGGCGCTGCGCTTCACCGGCTGGCTGCTGGTGTGCCTGTGCGCCCTGGTGCTGGCGGCCGGCACGCTGGCCTGGTGGTGGTCGGGCCGCGACAACTCTCTGGCCGCGCTGCTGGCACGCGCAGCACAGTACCTGCCCGCGGACCAGACGCTGGACAGCCGCGAGGTGAGCGGATCGCTGCGCAGCGGTGGCCGCATTGGCTGGCTGCGCTGGAGCAGCCCGACCCTGCGCGTCGAAATCACCGATGCCCGCGTGGGCTGGCAGCTTGCGCCCTTGCTGCAGCGCCGCCTGGAGCTGGGCGAGGTGCATGCAGCCACGGTGACGGTCACCCCGCTGGGCCCGCCCAGCACCGAGCCCCTGACCCCGCTCGACACGCTGGTGCTGCCGCTGCAGATCGGCCTGCCCTTTCGCATCGACCGCCTGCAGTGGGTAGGCACACCGGCCGTGGAAGCACTGGGGCTGGTGGGCGACTACCGCTTTGACGGGCGCCAGCACCATCTGGCGATTGGCAATGTGGCACTGGCCCAGGGCCGGTACACCGCCCGCGCCACGCTCCACGCCCAGGCCCCCATGGCGCTCGATGCCACGGTGGATGGCAGCGTGCACCAGGCCGTGCCCGGCAGCAGCGCCAGCGTGCAGGTGCAGGCCCACGCCACGCTCAAGGGCACCCTGTCCACCGCCGCTGCGCAATTGCAGCTGGATGCCCGCCTGCGCCCTCTTGCACCGGACGCACAGGCTGCCGAAGCCGCCACACCTCCGGCATCCAGACCGCCCGCTGCACCGGGCACAAGGCCTGCGCCCGCCCGGCAGCGCGCCCCATCCACTCCCGCTTCCGTGCCTGACGTCATGCAGGCCGACCTGCAGGCCACACTGGCCCCCTGGGCGCCCCAGCCTGTGCAGCAGGCCCGCGCCACGCTGCGTGCCGTCAACCTGGCCACGCTGTGGCCCCAGGCTCCCGCCACGCTGCTGCACGGCACGCTGCAGGCCGGCCCCATGGTGGTACCGGCCGCTTCGGGCTGGGCCGTGCAGGCACAAATCCACAACGAACTGGCGGGCCCCTGGGACCAATCGCGCCTGCCGCTCACCGCCCTGGCCGCCAGCGCCACCTGGGATGGCACGCGCTGGAGCATTCCCGGCGCCACGGCCAGCGTGGACCAGGGCACAGCCACGCTGCAAGGCCACTACACGCCCGCCACGGGGGCCATCGACGGTCAGGCCCGGCTGCGCAATCTGCCCCCTGACGCACTGCACTCGGCACTGGCGGCAGCGCCCTTGTCCGGCAGCGTGGTGGCGCAGACCGCGGGCAGCGGCAGCGTGGCCTTCACGGCCGACATCCAGGCCGGCAATGCCACGCGGGCGCCCGGCGCCCAGAGCAACCCCAAGCCCGCCGCCGCGCGCCAGGCTGCCCCTGCGCTACGCATCAATGCCTTGCAAGCCAAGGGGCAATGGCAGGCGCAGGAAGATGGCGGCACCGTGCGGCTGGATCGCCTGCTGGTCGATGCCATGCAGGCGCGGCTGGAGGCCACCGCGCTGCGGGTGACGCTGGGCGCCATCTCTGTGCAAGGACAACTGCAGCTCACCGTGCCCGGCGCCAGCGCCCAGGCCAAGGGTGCATTGGCCCCCCGCACCGGTGCGGGAGAGATACAGGTGCAGTGGACCGACGCCGATCGCACCCAGCGCTGGCTGACCAGCCTGCCGGGCTTGGCCACGGCCCTGCACGGCGCAACGTTCAAGGGCCAGGCGCAACTGGCCAGCCGCTGGACCGGCGGCTGGCAAAGCCTGGCAGAACAACTGCTGGCCGCCCGGGAAGGCGCGGCGCCGCCTGCGGACAAAACCCCGTTCACGCTGCACGCCACACTGACCGCACCGCAACTCGACCTGACCCTGCCGCCGGGCAACGCAGCCGCTGCGACCGCCATGCAGTTGCAATCGCTGCAGGCAGAACTGTCGGGTTCGCTGCGGCAGGCCAGCCTGGCACTGGACGGCAAGCTGCGCACCGGCCAGTTGCTGGCCACGCTGCGCACCCGCGCAACAGGCGGGCTGGCATCGGCCGCGCTGTGGAAGACGCAGGTGAGCGCGTTGCGTGTGCAGGCGCAAGACACCGCCCGCCCCGGCCCCTGGACCCTGGAGCTCTCCGAGCCCCTGGCCCTGACGGCGCAGGGTGGCCCGCTCCCCGCCGAGTCCGGCGTTTTGGTGGTGCAGGCGGCGGCCGGTCAGGCCCGCGTTACCGGCCCGTTGCCCGGTAGCGTGGCGCTGCAATGGCAACCCGCGCGCTACCAGTCCGGGCCCGGCACGGCATCGCGCCTGCAAAGCCAGGGCCGCTTGCAGGGCCTGCCCTTCGCCTGGCTGGATGCGCTGGGGCTGGATGGCGCGCCCGCGGTGGCCGGCCAACCGGCGCAGCCGCTGCTGGCCCGCCTGGGCCTGGGCGGCGACATGGTGCTGGAGGGCCAGTGGAGCGTGGATGCCGGCGCCACCCTGCGCGCCCAGGCCAGCCTGCGGCGCACCAGCGGCGACCTGCGCATCCTCACTGGCGAAGCCGCCGCCGTCACGGTAGTGCAAAGCACGGGCCAGGGCACCGGCGCGGGCAGCCCCACCGCCATCACCGCCCCCCAGCCTGGCAGCCGCGCCGGCGTGCGCCAGGCCGAACTGACTCTGGAGGCAGAAGGCGAAGCCCTGCGCGCACGCCTGCTCTGGGCCAGCGATCGGGCCGGCGAAATCGATGCCAGCGCCAGCACCCGCCTCACCCTGGGCGACGCGCTGGCGGGTGCCAACGCACTGGCGGATACCACCTGGGCGCCCGATGCACCGCTGGCTGCCACCGTGCGCGCCCGCCTTCCCGACGGGGGCGTGTGGTCGGCCCTGGCCCCGCCGGGCTGGCGCGTGCGCGGCACCTTCGACGCCAACGCCACCCTGTCGGGCACCCGCACCGCCCCCCGCTGGACCGGCACGCTGGGCGCCGATGGCCTGGCCGTGCGCTCCATCGTGGACGGGGTGGACCTGCAGAACGGACAACTGCGCGCCACCCTGCGGGGCAACCAGCTCGACCTGACCGAATTGCGCCTCGAAGGCGGGCGTGGAAGCAACGCGCGCATTACGGGCTTCAGTGGCAACCGCACGCCGGCGCCGCAAGACGGCGGCACCCTCACCGGCTCGGGCCGCCTGAGCTGGGGCGAGCCCGGGGCGGGCCTTTCGGGCATGGCCATGGACATCACGGCCGAGGCCCGCGCGCTGCAGGTGCTGGTGCGCGCGGACCGGCAGGTCAGCGTCTCGGGCCAGGTGCAGGCGCAATTGCAGCAAGGGCAGTTCAGCCTGCGCGGCAAGCTCACCACCGACCGCGCCACCATCATCCTGCCCGACGAATCGGCCCCGAGCCTGGGCTCGGACGTGGTGGTGCGCTCGGCCGCCAAAGACCGCGCAGAACAGGCCAAGGCCCAGGTGGCCGCCCGCGCCAACCAGAAAGCGGCGCAGGCCGAAACCGCCCGGCCACCCGCCGTGGCCATCACCCTCAACCTGGGCCGCGACTTTGCGCTGCAGGGCCAGGGCATCACCACCCGCCTCACGGGCGAACTGGACATCCGCAGCAGCACCGTGCCCGGCGCACCGCCCCGCGTAACGGGCGAGGTGCGCACCGACGCAGGCCGCTACCGCGCCTGGGGCCAGGTGCTGGACGTGGAGACGGGCCTGATCCGCTTCAACGGCCCCTACAACAACCCCGCGCTCGACATTCTGGCGCTGCGCCCCAACATCAGCGTGCGCGCAGGTGTGCAGATCACCGGTTCGGCCCTGGCACCCCGCGTGCGGCTGTACTCTGACCCCGAACTGCCCGACGCCGCAAAGCTCTCGTGGGTGGTGCTGGGCCGCGATGCGGCCAACGGCGGTGCCGAAGCCGCCGTGCTGCAGCAGGCCGCCCTGACCCTGCTGGGCCGCGGCGGCGGCAACCCCACCGCCCAGGTGGCCAGCCGCCTGGGCCTGGACGAAATCGGCTTCAAGGGCCCCGGCGCCAGCGAAGACGCCACCAGCGCCGCGCTCACCTTCGGCAAGCGCCTGTCCAAGGACATGTATGTGACCTACGAAAGCAGTCTGTCGGGCACGCTGGGCACGCTCTACATCTTCTACGACCTCTCGCGCCGCCTCACGCTGCGCGGCCAGACGGGCGAGAAAAGCGCCGTGGACATCATTTACACCGTGCGCTACGACTGAGTAACCGTCTTTAAAGTCAAGCGCTGTGAAGCGATTCGTCCCAAGGTTTGCCGGTACGGACCATGGCGTTGAGCGTGGTCAGCAGCTTGCGCATGCAAGCGACCAATGCGACCTTGGGCA